>Ga0302292_1002214_pt1 | contig 11810 bp, 5 predicted proteins | sample III_Fen_N2_1_FD_194553 | JGI IMG/M metagenome (GOLD analysis project Ga0302292, IMG submission 194553) | Peat permafrost microbial communities from Stordalen Mire near Abisko, Sweden - III_Fen_N2_1 | ecosystem: Environmental > Terrestrial > Soil > Wetlands > Permafrost | place: Sweden: Abisko...
GGCGGAATTGGTAGACGCGCTGGTCTCAAACACCAGTGGATTCACTTCCATGCCGGTTCGATCCCGGCTCTGGGTACTTTCAAAGTAAAACCTCAATTGATTTTCAATCAATTGAGGTTTTTTCATCTCGTGATTTTCACCACACGTGAAAAAGAAGAACACAAATCCAAAATACGTCATAAAACCTGACGATATCGAATTTTTAATTAACTGACATTCAACTTGAAATATTGACGTTAGTCAGAATTAAATAAAATGCACACACAACATTTAATGGAAGCAATTGCTTATAATTTTACGTGAGTTCGATATAAGATTAGAATAATGCAAGTTGATCTTGATCAATAAAATCAACATTAATTGATGGTTTTTTAGGCAAAAAGCTGTAAGCAAGTAAACCTGCAATCAAGTTTGTAATAAAATTAGTGAATGAACGGTGTCTAGTATGTTCAATTTGAGAGATATTTTTTAATTCATCATTGACAGACTCGATAACAGCTCTTTTTCTGAGGATCAGTTTATCTTTCAATGGAATTTCTCCTCCTTTCATATTGTTTCTCATTTTGGTTATCAGTTGAATGCCATCAACAAAAAGGAATTCCTGAAGTTTTTGTGATATGTAACCTCTGTCACCAAATAATTTACCAAAGGTGCACTGTGTAAATCCCGTTGAATAAAGCGGTTGTCTGTCATCTGTATTGCCTTGGGTAATGACAAAGTTGAGTATTTCTCCTTTGCCATTAATGATGATATGCAATTTGAATCCGAAAAACCAACCTAAGGTTCCATTACCTTTGGTTGCTATTCCGTCAAAAACTTTATTTTGGTGTTCTCGTTTAATATGGCAAACTTTTAAAGCGGTTGAATCTACAAAACTAATACCTGTACATTCACCCATGCGACACATTTTCAAGAATAAAACCAATGGAAATACAACTTTTTGCTGTAATTCCACAAATCGATTATATGAAACCAAACACGGAAACTCATTAGTCATGTGTTTACAAACATAGAAGAGGTAAAAATGCTTCAAATTGCGATAACCACCTAGGTGAAATGCAATAGTCATAACCTCACTATTAGATAGCCTATTAGGCTTATTTCTAGTTCGTTTACCGTTATCTTCTTTTAAAGGTACTTTTGAAAGGTTTTATCAAATTCTTTAGAGAATTCATCATTTAAATAATAACTTTATGCAACTTCGTTGACTGTTAGCATAGTGCAGAATTATAGTTATCTATTTATATTTAAGCACTATAAATGTATTTTTTTCTTGTCTTATGCTAACTTTTCAGCAACTTTCTTATATCGAACTCACGTTAATTTATACTGCTCACCTGGGATAATTATGTCCACTTGTAAAGATTAAGTAGTAATTCATATCCTAAAATAGACCTAATTATTCCAAATCTACTCTAAAAATAACCGATTCTTAAATCTTATTCTAAAAATACCTCTAAAAATACTACTCAAAAATAATTTCCTCGTTTTGCAATGGTCACATATCTACAATTGTCGAATTATAATGAATGGATGTATCCCACTAAATTTACATTTCCCGACAGATTAAGCTTCTTTCTAAGTCGGGTACGTGCTATTCTGACGCTATTGGGATCTAAAAAAGCTAATGTCGCAATATCTTTTGTTGACAGATTTAATCTAAGGTAAGAGCACATTTTTATCTCGGAAGGTGTTAGATTGGGGTGCTTTTCATTCAAATTTTTCATAAAATCAGTATCAATATTTTTCCAAATACGCTCTAACTGATTATGCAAGCTTGTGGGTATATCGATTTTTAAGTCTACAACAAGCTTTTCTAATTTTTGCCTACATTCTGTATGAATACAAACAAAGTTTCCCAAAGCATGATTAATTCCATTGAGATATTTTTGACGAAATTCTTCATATCTAATATTGTTTAATATCGAAAGTGACAATTCTCGCTTCACAGACTCAACTATTTGAGTGTTCAATGCCTGAGTTTTAAGAGTTGCTTTTACAAGTGATAGTAATTCTATTTGAACAAATGGCTTTCGCAAAAAATGAACTACACCAGCTTCAAAGGCTTCTTCTAACACTTTTGAATCAGAATTTCCGGTAATCATAATTATAGGTATGTTCTTAGTGAGAACATTTGCCTTTAAATATTGTACCGCCTTATTTCCATCAATTCCAGGCAGTTCCCAATCCATTAAAATCAAGTCGGGAAGAGAAGTTTCAGCCATTTTTAAGGCATTCACTCCATCCAGTGCCACAACCACATCATATAGTTGAGTCACTACCAATATATTGGAAATCACTAATACGACAGATGTATCATCATCAACAATTAAAATCTTTGTCTTTTGCATTTTAAATGTAATATATAGTCAATAGAAACAGGTTAAACAATGAGAAAAACAATAGCCAATTAAAAACTCTTATTATTGTCAATTTAACATCAATCAGATACAATTACAACATCATCGGACATTATCGGTAATGTAAATTTGAAATTACTTCCTTTTCCTTCTTCGCTCTCTACCCATATAGAACCGCTATTGAGTTCCACCAACTCCTTACATATTATAAGACCTAAACCCGTACCCTTTTCATTGGCTGTGCCTAATGTACAATGGCTTTTATCAACTCTAAAAAGATTATCTTTATGAATAGCTGAAATTCCAACCCCCTCATCTTGTACTGACACTTCACAGAAATTCATTTGGACTCTCCATGACACTATAATATTACTTCCTTCTGTACTGTATTTAATGGCATTTGTCAATAAATTCCGAATAACTGCATTCAGCATATTCTTATCAGCCCACACTACACAATCATCTGTATCAAAAAGGACAATGTTTATTTTTTTGTTGATAGCAATTTGCCGTACTAAACTGATACCTTGCTCTACTTTTCGTTTAATACTAATTCGTGCATGTTGAATCGTTTTGTATCCCGATTGAGAATGAGCCCATTCCGACAGATTCTCCAAAAGCGAAGATGCGCTTTTAGAAGAAGTGAGAATGGACTGTGAGAACTCCTTTAATTGCGGATGATTTTCCTTATCACAAATTGATAAACTCATCTCTGCTAAATTACTTATGACGAAAAATGGATTTCTCAAATCGTGTGTGATGATTGAGAAAATTTTATCTTTAGTGGCATTTAACTCTGCAAGAGCTTCTGATTGCTTTAATAACTGTTTATTCTGCTTTTCTATCTCTCTATTTGTTTTGTTGAGATTCTGATTCGCAATGCTAAGCTCATCTGTACGTTCTTTTACTTGTTGTTCCAATGTTTGCGTATATTCCCTTAATAAGTGTTGGTTTTCCACCGTTTTTTCCAACAAGGCGTTCTCTGTTTGATGTTTTTTCTTTCTTAAAACGAGAACCCTATCGTTAATCGCCATTAAAAAGAACCATGCCTCACATACAACTCCAAAATAGAGCGCATTGCGGGTATAGAACGTATAGGGGATTAAACCATTTACAGCCAATACCAGTATTATAAGAAACGCAAATAAAATACTCTGTCCAAGGGCATAAAACATTGCCAGCCTCATTTTCTTCACCAACCATATATAGTAAATAGATGCAAGACAAGACAAGTCTAACAAGCAAGCATTTGCTTCAAAAATATTTAATACAGTTGCATAAGGAACAAAAACTGAAACCGCTCCCAACACAACATTAACTATTAACAATAGACTTACTACATAATAACCTATCATAAAATTCTGACGTAGTTTCATATACACCATTATAAAATAGGCATAAGCAAACATTTCGATTGACATTAATGACAGTGCTCCACTTGCCCACCAAACAATCTTATCACTCCCGAATGAAGGGATAAGAAAATAGCCGTTTATTATTGGGGTAAGTATGGTTGAAATTAATAAAGAAAAAAGATACATTAGATATATATTCTCCCGAACGCCAATCCAAATAATAAAAATAAGTAGACTTATTATCAGCATTATAACTAAAAAAACAGCGATCAAATAGTTATATAATTTAATATTATCAAACAGAGAACCAAGGCTTCCTACATTAAGCATAATTTCAGCTGGAGGGTTTGATTTGACTCTGAGGTAATATTCAACACTCTCCTTTTGTTGTGATGTATTGAGTGGAAGCCAAAAAGTGCCTGGATAAGACACATTCTCTTTCGGTCTCAATCCACCGGTAGAAGCTTTTAAAACAGAATGGTCATCAATATTCTGGGCATAGAGGTCGATGTATTCTGGAGGTATTACTCCTAACGATAGCCAAAGATCAACACCTGAATGATTACTAATCGTAAACTTGAACCAGAAAGCACTTGTAGTAGGGGAGTGAAAAAATATTTTTTTGTTGTGTTTGCAAAACTTATTTGCAAACTCAGGTGAAGCTATTTTGTCAATTGTAAGATTGCTACTTTGGTCTTCGAAATAGGATATGCAGTTCCCTATTGATGTTATTTCCTTCGAATTATCAATGGATATAACCTGAGCTTGAACCGAATAAAAGACAAAGCAGAAACTAATGATAAAATATGAATTTCGCATATAATCTAAACATTAAACAAAACGATAAAATGAAGTCGTCTAGACTTTATAAAGTGAAAATAATATTGAAAAGATGGAACCATTTTGTATGCTACAAAACAACATAACAGTCCAATTAGATGCTGCAAATTAAGCGGTAGACAAACATAATAATAATAATTGAAAAATACAATTAATTTTAATATGATTTAAAAAACCACATCTTTTTGGGGTGAATATTTAATATATTCTGGTCATATTGAAATTTGCGACATCCTGTAATATAATACTAAATTCTGGTCCATCTGTAGCTTATATTGCTACAAATGAATTAGCATGATTTATAAACTATTCTCTAATGAAGCAAACACGATAAATTATTTTAATTTAATCAAGACACAGAATACTCTTTTTTTTTACGCTATTATGTATCCCTAATGTATCCATTATTTAAAACTGTTGTGTCTGTATTGTGTAAATATCTATCCTAAATTATGTAACTAAGAAATTACCTTTGCACTGTAAACATGTATTTTTTTTCTGATAATTCAATTATACCTAGAAGATTTCATCATAGATATTACTGCATGAATTGTTGTAGTTACTACAAATGCAGATCTCAATAAAACCGTTTCTGAAATAAAAAAACACATTATATCGTAGCAAAATACAACATCATATTTATAATCTCTATCCTTCTCCATAGGAGAGAACTTAGGAGAGAGGGTAAATAGGTTCAACAACTTTATTTAGACTCATTGGAGCGATTTTAATTTATGTGGATTTTTGATCTAGAAAATATAAAAACTCTAACTTAAGGTGATTATTGGAAAATGGTTTTTTCTGATAGTTACATTTTAAATATTAAGTTTAAAAGATAATCGTAATGAAACAAAAACATCTCTTTATTTTTTTTATTTTGGCTTTAAGTGCTTTAAATGTAGCCAAAGCTCAAAACAAAATGGGCAATAACCCAACAGTAGTCCAACCCGGCTCCTTGTTAGAGTTGGAAAGCTTAACTAAAGGATTAAGGTTGCCCCGCATACCTCTCGATGATGTTAAAAATTGGACATTGGACGGGACTGCAGTTAGTGGCATGATGATTTATAATGAATCGGGCAAAGCTCCTAAAGGTATTTACTATTGGAGCACTGATTCTGTAAAATGGACTCGGGTAGTTAACATTAATGAGTTATCTTCTTTGATTGCCAATTCCGTAACAAACAATACTGCTGTGAGAGATAGTGTTGTTAAGGTAATAAACAACTCGATAGTTGCCGGTACTATCACAGGAAAGAATTATACCAGCAAAACGCCCGTGTTATTAGTGAATGGCGTTGGGTCGACAGTGAAAGCTGCCGATATTGACATTGACAAAAATCAACTGGGACATTTGTTGAATACCAGTCCGGTAGCTGATAGCTTGGCCGTAAGCATGAGCAAAAATACGATTGTTCGCGATACACTAAACAATATCATTAGTCGGCAAACAATAATAAATACAAGTAATACAAATTCACTTACACAAGCCGGAGGTTTGGTAAATACAGTAAATGGTAAAATAGCTACAACAGTGATTCCTTCCGGGAATATTATTAATATTATTGGTTATAATACTACTGGTGCACCTGTATATGAAGCTTCAACAGCAATGCCGGTATTGGTAAGTAATACCAATACAATACCAAATAGTCTGACAACAACAGTGAATGGTGTAATCGGAACAGCAGTGCCTATTGTCAACACGGTAGGCAATAGTTTATCAGGCACTAACTTGACAACTATGGTAAACAGTGTACCGGCCACAGCCATTGACTTAACTCCTGCCATCGCAGCGGGAACAACCAATGCTTTAGCCAATGATGGAACAAACACATTGACCTCTACGGTTAACGGTATTTCAAAAACCGCACCAGCAGTCAACACGGTAGATCTTACATACGATGCCACAGCAAAGACCTTGACTAATACGGTGAATGGTGTTTCAACAGTCAGTCCGTTAAATTTAACCACAGTATTATCCTCAGCTACCACCAATACGCTGACTACTACTGGAAAAGATTTGACAACAACAGTCAATGGAGTGGCTGCAACAACAGACTTAACGTCTGCCATTGCAGCAGGTTCGACCAATGCTTTAGCCAATGATGGAACAAACACATTGACCTCTACGGTTAACGGTATTTCAAAGACCGCACCGGCAGTCAACACGGTAGGCAATAGTTTATCGGGAACTAACTTGACCACAACAGTTAACAGTGTACCGGCCACAGCCATTGACTTAACTCCTGCCATCGCAGCGGGAACAACCAATGCTTTAGCCAATGACGGCACGAATACATTGACCTCTACGGTTAACGGTATCTCCAAAACCGCACCGGCAGTCAATACGGTAGATCTTACATACGATGCCACAGCAAAGACCTTGACTAATACGGTGAATGGTGTTTCAGCGGCCAGTCCGTTAAATTTAACCACAGTATTATCCTCAGCTACCACCAATACGCTGACTACTACTGGAAAAGATTTGACAACAACAGTCAATGGAGTGGCAGCAACAACAGACTTAACGTCTGCCATCGCAGCGGGTACAACAAATGCTTTAGCCAATGATGGAACAAACACATTGACCTCTACGGTTAATGGTATTTCAAAGACCGCACCAGCAGTCAACACGGTAGGCAATAGTTTATCGGGTACTAACTTGACCACTACTGTTAACAATGTACCGGGCACATCCATTGACTTGACTCCTGCGATTAATGCTGGCGTTACTAAAAGTTCATTAAGTACAACAACATCAGGTTTAACAATAGGGGGCACCAATAATGTACTGAGTGCAGGTACTATTGATTATGACCTGCTAACTGGTATTGGAGCTTTAGCTTTGGGTACACAAGGTGTATCAGGAACCGATACCTATGTAGGTGCTGATGGACATAAACATTTATTACCTGCAGCCGCAAGTTATACTTTGCCAACCGCTTCTGCTTCAACATTAGGTGGTATGAAAATTGGGTCGGGAATTAATGTGGCAACTGATGGTACCATTAGCACAGTAAATAATGGTACGGTAACTAGCGTTACAGCGGGTACGGGTCTCAGCGGAGGTACAATTACTTCAACCGGAACAATTGACATTGCCAATACAACGGTTACTGCAGGTAGCTATGGAACGGCATCTTCTACTATTCCAACTTTCACGGTAAATGCTCAAGGTCAATTAATAGCTGCCGGTTCGTACAACACACTAACTCTGGGTATAGCCGGTGATATTATAGGTAATCTTGGAAACGCCACTGTTAGAAGAATTCAAGGAAATGATGTAAGTTCTGTTACACCCACAAATGGGCAGGTATTATCTTGGAACGGAATTGCTACGAAATGGGAGCCTACATCTGCAGCTCCGGCTGTAACTACGGTTTCAAACACATCATCAGCAAATAATTTGAGTACTACTGTTAACGGTACAACTGGAACAAACGTAAGTATTATCAATAGCAATGCTATTTCAAATCCAACTACCAATACAATACATACCACAGTAAATGGTGTTGGAACAACTACTGATGCTACTATTATTGGTTCCAATACTGCTGTTTGGACACAGGCTGCAGGATTAACGGTTACAACTAACGGTGTTGCTGCAAATATTGCACCTGCAAGTGGGATTATTTCAAATGTATTGGGATACAGTTCAACAGGAGCTCCAGTGTATCAGGCATCAACAGATATGCCGGTAACGAATACCTTGTCGCTCGCCACCAATACGCTTACAAGTACCGTGAATGGTGTTGTTGCTACAAGCAATGCTGTAAGCGGAGTGAGTAATACAAGTTCAGCCAATGCTTTAACAACCACAGTAAACGGTGTGACTGGGACTGGCGTAAATATTATTAATTCAAATACCTTAACAGCAACAAACGGTAGTTTGGTTTCTATAGTCAATGGTGTTGCTTCGTCGCCGACTGTATCAGTTTTGACAGCTGCCGATAATGGATTGACAGCGACTAACGGTAATGTTCAATTGGGTGGGACTTTAACCAAGACTACCACCACCATTACTACTGATGCAACACACACTTTGGCGGTAGCAGGTTTGCAAACAGCCCCTGCAACGGATATGATGGTAACTGCTGATGCATCAGGAGTATTACATCAGGCAGTAGTGCCGACTTATACTTACAAAGGACGTGTGCCATGTTCCGGTGTTACCAAACAAACTATCATAGATTCGCATGTGACTGCAACCGCAACTATTATCGTTACCTACGAAGATCCATCCGATGGATCGGTTATCTCAGTTGCAGTGGGTTCGCGAGTGGCAGGAACCAACTTCAATGCATTATTTGGCGCTACACCTCCTACTTCAGCATTTATTAACTATACAATTATTCCGTAATATATTTTGAAAATAAAAAAAATAGAAATAGATGAAACGAGCCATGTAGATGCTTTTCACATAAGTATATGCTTATTAGGTGAGTTACATGTGTCCTTAATGTGAAAAATAAAAATAAACACATGAATAATACAATTATGAGAACGATAAAACACATTTCAGGAATAGTCATAGGTTTTACACTGGCTATATTGTTGAGTATTAATGCCAATGCCCAGAACCAGACCATTAAAAGTCTGAAAGTGGATGATGGCACAGCTTCTACTACTTTTAACGCGAACGCATTGGTTGATATGCAGAGCAGTAATAAAGGGCTGCTGCTGCCAAGAGTTGCGCTAACGGCTACCAATTCTCCAAGTCCTATGAGTGCGTTTGTAATCGGTATGGCTGTTTTCAACACGGCTACTGCCGGCACTGCGCCCTATAAAGTTACACCTGGCTTTTATTTTAGCGATGGTATAAAATGGATTAAAACAATAAGCGCAGCACCCGATCAAACGGTGAATGTGGCAGGATTATCAGCAGGGTTAACAAGCCCGAATGATTTTGCCTCTGCTACATCGTTCGATCCGGTTACTCCTGCAAATACTGACTATATCTATATCAATACTGCCGATGGTACTACATGGACATACGATGCTGCTACCAGTATGTATTTAAGCTATGTTGCACCGCCTTCTACCGAGTGGTATCTGACAAATGGTACTACCGATGCCGGTAGTAACAAAGTAAGTACGGTTTATCGTATGGGGAATGTAGCTGTCGGTACTCAAGCTCCCGACAAGTTAGCTATTGTTGATTTAACATCAACAGAAAAGGGTTTTTTTATACCCCGAATGAATACAGTACAAAGGGATGCACTTTCCACAACAGCCACGCAAGATGGATTGATGATTTACAATACCGATGAAGGCTGTATTGATTATTGGAGCAAAACGGAATTGTCATGGAAAAGCCTTTGCGGTGTATTGGGTGCAGCCACACTCGATTGTACCGGTACTCCAACTACATATGGAACATACACAGTGGGTACCGCTTTAGACAATACAAACTACTTGTCTATACCGGTTAATATTAGTAAACCTGGCACCTATGAGTTGAAAGGAACAACCACCAATGGCTATAATTTCTATTCGAGCGGGACAATTCTATCAAATGGAATTTACACTTTAACGGCAATGGGACAGGGAACACCCAAGGCTGCAGCAACAAATAATGTAACACTTACACTCAATGGAAAATTATCTGCCAATTGCGGTACTCCTACCGTTACAGTAGTGAATTCTACTTCGGTGTTCACAATGACCTGCGGTTCGGCTACTGTAAATGGAACTTATTATGTAAACAAAGTTCTTGACGGCACCAATACCATTACGTTGCCGGTTAACGTTACTGCACTTGGTAATTGGTCAATCACCACCAACACGGCATCTGGAATATCATTCTCAGGTGCTGGTAAATTTACTGTTCTGGGTAATCAAAATGTTACCTTGTTAGGCTCAGGAACACCTTCCGCAGCAGCTCTTAATGCGATGACTCTTACTTCAAGTAGTGCCAGTGGCTCTACTACTTGTACGGTAAATGTAACGACGCAATATAAAGCCAAAACAATTTTACATTTGGGTGATAATACTTATAACGGCGATCTCTATGCATCATACAACATGGTAAATGCTTCGGCTAACTTTGGACCTGCGGGTACTGTAAAAATTGCAAGCTTTACAGCGGCATCACATACTTCTGGTTATTATAGTTATGGTACCGCATTACAAACATTGCTTACGGGAGCATCAAAACCGGATATTGTAGTATTAGGATATAATTATGCTCCTGATGCTCCTTCATGTAATTATCTTGCCAATTATATGAATGCCGGTGGGGTTGTAATCGCTCTTATAGAATATCAGCCGAGTGTAGCAAGTTTATTGACTGCAACGATGGGCACTACTGTTACGAGTGGTGGAGCTGGTACAGCAGGATCGCTTTATCAACTTTCATCAACAAATGATGCAATTTTGAATGGTCCATTTGGTGATGTGAGAAATTTGTATTGGGGAGAAGACCAGTCAACTACTGCAAGAGCAACCGGAGTGCCTGCTGCTGCTACCACCTATACAACTTCTATTTGTAGTAACGTTACAACTAATACCGGTGCCACAATGGTTAGATACAAAAATCTTTTCTGGGTAGGTGATGGTGGTTTTATAAATAATACACTTGCTAACGGCCAAATAGCAAGTCCAACTGCTTATCCTTTTGCAACTGATGCTGCCAATGCTCCTACGGGTAAAACAGGATTCGGAACGGGTACCGGTGCCCCAAAAACGGTAAATAACGCAATAATATATGCCAATGCAATTGCTTGGGCCATCGGTCAGTCAACGATAAATCCTTAAGGCGATAATAAGCACTGTGTATCACCAAATTTGGTGATACACAGTTGAACTCAAATCTATTTTTCACGAAATAATTAGAAAACTTTCTGATTATTTCGTGAAATTAAATACTGAAATCAACAATTTAACAGTGAAGATTTGATAGGCTTAAAAGTGGACGAATGATTGATTTACCCTTTTAGATATTCGATAAATATCTTTTCTAATAATTATACGGATGAAGAGAAAAATACATTTCTATATTTTCATGTTGTTGTTTTGTTGTGTGGCATTGACTGCAAAAGGTCAGGTTGCAGAATACAACGCAGGAAACTATTGGATTCATGCCACTGGCACAAAATACATTAACATGGATTTTGTCAATACTTCTACAGGCGTTTGGATGAACAATGGTGAGGTATGGTATAAGGGTAATTTCACGAACAACGGAACTGTTGATTTTGATAATAGTCTTGTTGTTAATCCTGGTTTAAGCCATTTTGAAGGGACTGCCAATCAG
>Ga0302292_1002219_pt1 | contig 11793 bp, 2 predicted proteins | sample III_Fen_N2_1_FD_194553 | JGI IMG/M metagenome (GOLD analysis project Ga0302292, IMG submission 194553) | Peat permafrost microbial communities from Stordalen Mire near Abisko, Sweden - III_Fen_N2_1 | ecosystem: Environmental > Terrestrial > Soil > Wetlands > Permafrost | place: Sweden: Abisko...
AAATAGTGTCAGACCCCAAAATGAACGGAACCCTTAAAGCTATGATTTATGAGCAAATAGGTTCGTACTACGAAAAAACCAATAACCTTAAAAAAGCAAATGATTGTTTTGCTAAAATGGGTGCAATCAGTCACTGGCAGGTTCTCGGTAGTTTTGATAATACTTCGGGAAGTGGTTTCGCCAAAGACTGGGGAGCTGTGGCTAAAGTAAAAGAAAACGAAGTGTTTAAAAATAAAGTGGGCGCTGATGTAACCTGGTATTCGCCGGTGTATAACAATGCAAACAACTGGTTCTATTTCGATTACTATTTCAATCTGAACAATGCAATCATGTATGCACAATCTTTTGTTAATAGCACCGCAGATCAGGATGCGTTTTTACGTATTGGAACTTCCGGCTCACTTAAAGTTTGGGTAAACGATGCATTGGTTTCGGTTGTGCCCGAAGAACGCAATTGCGATTTAGATATTTATAATTATAAAATTAAGCTGAATAAAGGCAATAACCGGGTTTTGGTTCAGATTGGACTCAGTGAAATCGATCGGGCAAATTTTTTACTAAGAATTACAGATGAAAACGGCAATCCACTTACAAATTTGACTAATTCTGCTACTTACGCAGATTATACTAAATCCACAGAAAAATATTCAATTGAGCAATTACCTTTCTTCCCCGAAAAATTCTTCTTGGAAAAAGCTGAAACAGAAAAAAACAACCCGTTAATCAATTTGCTATTGTCCGAAACCTTTCTGCGTAACGACAAATCGTACGAAGCTACCAAGAGCCTAAAGAATGCTGAATTGCTATTTGGAGAATCAACAATAAGCTCATACTTGCTGTACGAAGCATACATGAGGGCTCAAAATCAGACAGATAATGAGCGCGAAATGGAAATGATTAAAAAGAACGATCCGAATTCGTTTTTCAGCCTTCAAACAAAATATAACGAAGCGATCAAATCGGAAAAATACTCCGATGCAATGGATATTTGTACAAAGGTGAAAGAACTGTATGGAACAAGTGAAACCACTGATGGCTGGGAACTCAATTTGGCTTCGCTTCAAAAGCGATTTGACAATGTAATTTCGATGGCCAAAGTACTTTATAAAAAGTACCCAGAACAGATAGAGTACATGAACCTAAATTATGTAATTGAGAAGAATGTAAATAAAAGCCCGAAGAACGCTATTCAAGTGATCGAGGATTTTTGTAAAAAATATTCGAATTCTCAAGCTACAAACTTATTGTGGAAAGAGTATTTTGAACAGGGAAACACGGCTAAAGGTCTATCTGTAATATATAAACAATTGGAAGATAAACCTTATGCCACTGGTTTTTATGAAAATGCAATTAATACATTGTCCAATATGCAAATGTATAACGACGCGTTGGCTTTGACTGATAAGGCGTTAAAATTAATACCGTTTTTGCCGAATATATACACAAATCGGGGCTACATTTTTAAAAATCAGAATCAAACAGAAAAGGCCAAAGAAAATTTCCAGAAATCGATTTATTATGCTCCAACAAGTTACGAATCAAGGACTCAATTACGTTTACTTGAAAATAAAAAGGAGGTTTATAATCTTTTTCCTAAGAATAATTTGCAGGAGATTATAGCTAAAGGCCTAACCACCAAAGAATATCCCGAAGATAATTCAATCATTCTGGTTAACGATTTTCAACAGGTTGTTTATCCTGAAGGAGCAAAGGAATTTCGTAAGGAATTGGCAGTAAAGATTTTAAAACAATCTGGAATTGAGAATTGGAAAGAATATGGAATTGGATACAACAGCTATACCCAGAAATTAATTATTGACAAAGCTGAAGTGTTGAAAGCAAACGGAAATGTTGTGAAAGCGGAAACGAATGATGACAACCGGATTGTATTCACAAATTTGGAAGTTAATGATGTTCTGCATCTTGAGTATCGCATACATGATTTGTCAACAGGAAAATTAGCAAATCATTTCTTCGATGATTTCCTTTTCCAATATTCAATTCCAACCGTTTGCTGCCGATACAGCATTTTGGCGCCAGCCGACAAAAAGTTCGATTATAAGGTTGTGAACGGGAAGGTTGATCCAGAAATTACAACCGTTGAAAATATGAAACTTTACAAATGGGAATTCAATAACCAGCCTGCTGTAAAGGATGAGCCTTATATGTCTGCCTTTAAAGATATTGTTCCAACATTGTATGTAAGCAGTTTGCCGGATTGGAAATATGTAAGCGATTGGTACAAAGACTTGACCACCAGTAAATTTAATTCGGATTATGTGCTAAAAGAAACTCTCGCTAATTTGCTTAAAGGCAAAGAGAAAGCCGGAAAACTTGAGAAGGCAAAAATTTTCTATGAATATATTTTAGAAAATATTGCTTATTCGAGCGTTGATTTTCTGCAAAGTAACTTTATTCCTCAGAAAGCATCGCGTACCATCACAACCCGACTTGGTGATTGCAAGGATTTGTCAACACTTTTCGTAGCCTTGTGCCGTGAATCTGGCATTGATGCCAATTTGGTGTTGATTTCAACCCGCGATAATGGGAATCATGTTTTACAACTTCCTACCATTGAGTTTAACCACTGTATTGCTCAATTAAATATCGATAATAAGAAATATTACCTTGAACTGACAGATAATACGCTTCCGTTTGCTTCTGCACTAAAACTCGATCTGAACTCTGAAATTCTTCCGATTCCTTTTGCTAACGAGCCAATTGGAGATAAATTGTTGCAAATGGAAATGCCTGGCAGACTTACAAATTCATCGGTGAGAAACCACAATGTTACATTCTCTAAAAATGATATGATTATTGATCGTAAATATGTTTCTTACGGCTCTATAGCATCTTATCAACGTGGTGATTTTAAATACGAAGGAGCTGATGAGCAGCTGAAAAAACTCAGTGAATCGGTAGCTAAATCGTTTGACGTGGCCACTAAACTTACGAATCTGAAATTTACAAATCTTGATAATCTGACAGATAGTGTATCAGAAAGCTACAAGTTGGAAGTAAAAAATGCACTTCAAGATGTCGCCGGAATGAAAATTTTCCGTTTACCATGGTCGGATACCAATTCGCTGGATATTGTTGCTGCTGAAACAAGACAATATCCATTTGAATTCTGGTCGTATCAAACCGAGGATAAAACTACGGAAAGAATCGTAATTGAGCTGCCTCAGGGCAAAAGTTTAGCCGAAATGCCAGCTAGCCAGAAATTTGAATGCAGTTGTGCTTCATACACTTTGACTTTCAAAACTATTGCTCCGGGGAAAATTTTAGCTACTCGCGTTTTTGAACGAAAATCCGACCAAATTCTCGTTAAAGATTATGCTGCCTTTAGAGAATTTATAAATAAGGTTAGTGAAATTGATAACAAGCAATATGCTTACAAATGATTTTGAGATAACTTTTGGGATCTTTAAATAAAGTATATCGTTATATAACAACATGTTTCAGCCCAAGGCAATTCCATCAACAGGAAGGCCTTGGGCTAACTTTTTGAGGTATTTCTTTTGACCGAAATTCATTGTATCTTTGCGCCTGATTTTTTGGAATAATTTCAAACAGAAAAATTTTTCGGATAATGGGTATTGAAAAAGGTATATTTCAGCGCACTGAGTTGCTGTTAGGCAAAAGTTTTATTGAAAAAGCGGCTGAAAAACGGGTTATCATTTTTGGAATTGGTGGTGTTGGCAGTTGGTGTGCGGAGAGCCTGATTCGTTCGGGAATAAAATACCTCACCATTGTCGATTCCGACCGGGTTTGCGTAACCAATGTGAACCGACAATTGATGGCCACCACCAAAACGGTTGGAAAAGTAAAGACCGAGGTGCTAAAAGACCGGCTGTTGGAAATTAATCCAAAGGCAGAAATCACTGCATTGCAGAAAATATACAGCCCGGAAACGGCAGACTCTTTTGAGCTTGATTCGTACGATTTTATAATTGATGGCATCGACAGTCTGGCTAACAAAGTACATCTGATTCAAACAGCAACTAAAACCAATGCCACGTTCTTTTCGTCGATGGGCGCAGCGTTGAAAATGGACCCGACCCGCATTAAAGTGACTGAATTTTGGAAGGTACAGGGTTGTCCGTTGGGAGCTGCATTGCGTGGTAGGCTGAAGAAACAGGGAGGAACGAGTAAGAAATTCATGTGCGTTTACAGCGATGAATTTCTTAAGAACAAAGGCGAAAATACATCCTGCGGTACCGAAAAATGTATGTGCCCGAAAGCCATCGAAGGTCCGGGTGATCCCGATTTGGTAAATCACGAATGGTGCAGCTTGAAAGCTCAGGTTAATGGTACGACATCGTATATGCCGGCCATGTTTGGTATGACCATAGCCAGTTTAGTGGTTCAGGCTATTGAAAAAGAAGAATAAAAAAATGTTCCGCAAACAAATTTTGCAGAACATTTTTATTAATTGGCAACTGTGACTGTCACTTAATTACAACTCTCTCACCGCCCGTATGACTCACAAACTCCGGTGCATACTGACACTGAACCGTTGTAATTCCACTGGTATATTCTCCCGAGGCATTTACCCACAACTCGTATTCAAATACGTAGGTTCCTTTGGGTAGATAAGAGAAGAAGAATTGCGTGGAAGCATCTTTGGTGGTTTGATAATAGCAAACACCTTCTTTCCATTGGCAGCCCGATAGTTGATTAACCGGCTCAAAACAAGATGCCCGCAGATCTTTCAGCGCTACGAATTCCAAATTTCTGTCGGTACTAACTACCAATCGGGTAATGACTTTATCCCCTTTCAATAGATTGGTTTGTTCAATCGGCAACAGGTTTTTTCCGGTTGCAGTCATTTTTTCAACGAAAAGTTTTTTGGTAACCTTTAACGCACCGCTTTGTCCTTCCACTTTGTCCAAATCCTGATAAAACTGCCAGTACATAGCACCCCATCCAACACCTTTATCCGATTTGCTAACAGTTACTTTGCCCATCTCAGGACGGATGTTAGCCACAGGTATAGTTTCTTTGAAATAGCCCGTTCCTGCTTCATTGCTGGTTGGTTGAAGCAGCGTATTTCCTACTTTTATCTGAACTGAACCTTCGTTCGTTAGCCAATTGTTTCCTCTGTTCAGCAATGCATAAATGGCATTTACCGTTGACATGGGTGAGTCCCAACGCTGGGTTTGTTTTTGTTTGAGCAACCAGATTTTCATTTCATCAATATCGGCTGTATGATCCGATATTTCGGAAAAAGCTTCGATAATTGCAGCTTGAACGGCTATTGGTCGCTCGTTCCAGAAATATCCGGAGGTGTTTTTAACCCAGTACATACCCAACTCATCGGTTTTCAATGCATTTTCTTTTAGCGATTTCAGGATGTCGTTTGCCAACTGTGTTTTCCCGTTTCGGTTTGCAACCATTGCCATCATGGCTTTGCCGTAGAGCGTGAAGTTTGTCCAGTATTTTTCTGACTGAGCGGTGTAGAATTTTACTGCTTCCTGAGCCGATTGATCAACGGGGATGGTGGAGTATTCCGACCGGAGATGCAGGTAGAAGAGCTGCATATTATCAACCGACATTTCTTTCTCATAATTTTTGTTGTTTTTTTTGAGATTAGCAAAGTCACGAGCAATTTCCAAATCCAAATAATGTAAAGCAGCATTGACAGTTGACAGTTGATAGTTGGCAGTTCCGGTCAAACGCCTCAATCTGCCTAAATTCAACAGAATTTCCTGGGTGATATAACGACTTCCGGGCATATCTTTAAACCACGAGAAAGCACCGGAAGGCTGTTGCAATGAAATCAATTTATCCAAGTATTGTTGGGCTTGATTCTTCTGCATGTTTAGGTCGAATAGCAAGGCAATTTGTCGCTTTTGCTCCGTTTCGTCTTTTGCTGCCATTACCCATGGTGTTTCGTCGAGTAGCATATTTTTCAGTTCGCTGTTCTTTTCCAGGTTGGACAAAAGTGCTTCACGACTTCCACCGGCTTTTTTCCACCGTTCAAATGTGGCTGCAATTTTAGGATTAGAATTGGCAATAAACGCAGCCAACGAATTAGCATAATAAGCTGTAAAATAGTCCAATGCATTCTCACTTTCAGGAACAGAAAGGGTTGGCAGCGCCTGCACGGCATACCAAGCCGGATTGGACGAAAACTCAACCGACAAGTTCTTGGATTCTACTTTGGAACTGTTTTTTATCAGACTTTCAAAACTGAACGTGCGTGTCTCGTTGCCACGAACAGTCAACGGCAAGCTTTCTGTTATCAATACTTTGTCTGGCAATACCGGTAAGTATTTTTGCTCACCGTCGCTGAAATCGTAACTGTGAGCCAGAACTTTACAAATGACTAATTCGTAGGGCGAGAATTCTGTCACTTCCCAATCCACATTTTTGGTTTCGTTGGGTGCAAGCGTTACACTTTTTCCAGTTGATTTACTCAACAGAATTGTTTTATCTGTGGCCGGGTCAATCATTTCAAATTCCACCCCAGTGATTTGTTCTTTATCGGTCAGATTGGTCACATTGGCACTCAAAATCAATTTATCCGATTTCCGTACAAAGCGCGGTAAGTTCATCTGTACCATCAATTCCTTCTGGGTTACCACTTGCGCTTGGCCTTGTCCAAAATACAAATCGGGGGTGTGTGCCAGCATTTTTACATTCCAACGGGTCAGACTCTCTGGAGCTGTAAAACTGAACTTAACATTCCCTTGCGCATCAGTTTGTAACTGAGGGTAGAAAAATGCAGTTTCGTTGAAGTTAGTGCGAAGCTGTATAGGCTTACGGGTTGTTTCAACCACCGATGGCGACTGAGTAATTGAGCCTACGACAGAAGCTTTTTTTTGCTGTCCATAACCCACTACTACAACTTCATTCATTTTAAGACTTTCTTGCGTAACTGCCATTTTTACATCTGCAATATCAACACTACCTGATCTACTTGCCATACCCCTTATCATTACATTACGAGTTTCCATATTCAATCCAAACCAGTTTAAATGATTCAATTGAATGTTTTCCACCGGTTTATTTGTGACATACAAGAAAGCATTATCATAAATTCTAGTTTGTTCATTAGTTCCCCATCTGGGTGAGTAAATAATAGGATCTCTGTAAATTGGGTTGAAAATCCAATTGTGAGGGCGTATCGCATCCAAAGACGCATCATACATACTTACGAGCAACTCTGCTGAATTCTTATTCTTTTCAATTTCCGGAATTGTAATTGTCCATTCGGCTTTTTCGCCGGGTTGAAGCTTGTTGCGGAATACACTTAACGTTGGAGTCAGTTTCTTTTCTTTAACCTTTCGGGTCAATTCAACAGGATAATTGAATAATTTATCATCTTTCATAAACGTAAACATTACTGTTACACCAGCTCCATAGCTTTCTTTAAACGGAATGTTGAATATTTTTATCTCGTCACTGAATGGTATCCAACTGCTTTCCAATACTTTGTTACCAAGCATTACTTCGTATAAAACCACTGAATTTTTGGTGGAAGTTCCAAATTGAATTTGAGCAGTTTCACCTACCGCACACGAGGTTTTGGGAGTTTCCAACCAAACATAACTTTTTATAGGTGGACGTTTATCATTTGTTCCGTAAAGGATGAACATTCTTTCAAATGTCACTTTGTTTCCATGTGCATCCGTTGTGTTGAATTGTATTTTGTAACATCCTGAAGTCAGTTTATTCAAATCTAATTTTAATGATTTGTTTTCTGTATCAAAATTTCCACTGAGAACATCCTCCACCACTTTTAAATCAACAATGCCTTTGTTTGTAAATACTTTATCGTCCCGAATGAAATCGATATAATCACCTGTTTCGGCTAATCGGGAAATAGTGTATTTTACTGAAGAACGAACATTTTCGCCATTTAAATTTTCCGTATGTACATCGAGATTATATGTTTGTTCTTTGTTGATTTTGTCAGCAACTTCTGCCAGGATAAATAACGATTTATCACCAACGGATAGCGATTGTTCTCCATTTTGAGTTTCTCCTTTCAAATCGGTCACTTCTGCGAAAACGGTGTAATTGTAAAATTGTCCCCGCAGCGAAATATCTTCATTCTTGGATTTATCGGGGAGAAATGATACTTCAAAAGTGCCATCTACTTTTGCAACGGTTGTTCCGTTTTTAATTTCTTTTTCTGCCTCATGAAACCAATTGTAATATCGGTGTTGACTACGAATAACCCGATATTTTACTTTTGCTTCGCCAACAGGATAACCGGCGTAGGCTTTTACAATACCGCTCAATGTAACCTGATCTCCAAACTTCACTTCTGTTTTGGGTTTGTCTATTTTTACTTCAAAGGTCGGACGTTTATACTCTTCTACCCATATGTTTTGTATGTTATTGCCCGATTGAATTCTAAAAATACCATTCAATCCTCCCTGAGGTAATACAAATTCACCGGCAAACGACCCAAATTTGTTGGTTTTAAATTTTTTAGTCGTAATTTTCTGAGAATTGGCATCGAGCAAAGTCACTTCATAATTTAATCCATCGCCTAATGTTTTTTGAATCAAATCGTCGGCGTAATAGGCTATACCTTTAAAGTAAACCGTTTGTCCTGGGCGATACAGCGAACGATCAGTGAATAGATTTAATTTTGCATTTTCAGGATTTCTATTATTCCTTTCATTAAAGAACTGATAGGTCTCGGATGAATAAAAACGATCTTTCCCTTTCAAGAAGAAAAATACGTTATTTGTATTGTTCGATGAAAAAGGATATTGGCATAATCCTGTTTTATCAGTTTTTAGCTCTTTCGATAAATTCATTTTATAACCTTTGCCATCCCACTTAGAAGTATATAACGAAACGTTAACTTGATTGAGAGGATGTCCTGATTGTCTGTCTAAAACGTATAGATTGCCCATACTCGCTTCAGTTACCCGAGTTATATAACCCATATTGGTCACCGTAAAAGTACCAAAAGTCTGACCGTTTAATGTGGTATCATTTTTCTCATGCAATCTAAATTCGTAAATCCCAAAATCTCCAGTTTTGATTTCAATGCTCGTAAACACATTTCCGAAGTTTGAATCTGTTTTAATTTCGATATTACGTGTTTCCAACAACGAAACATTTGGATAATGAGCTTTCTGATTCTTTTTATTTCGTTTGTAGTTAAAATATTCCTCAGATGTGGCATTAACCTGATAAACCTGCAATTGTAAGTTTTGAATGTTAGAACTCTGAACGTTTACTTTCAATGAGGTTGAAGGACGTACAACTTCCGAATAGTTTATATTGATACTTTTCTGAGTAATTTGAGCCTGAATATTCTTTAGTAGATTTATCCTTTTATAATTTCTAAAGCTTTTAATTCCTCGATTACAAATATTATAAGCAATTCTTTTGCCATTTTTAATTCCTTCTTGATCTTTATAATAAAATGCTTTTTCAGCAAGGACCTCAACAACTGCTTCATCGTCAGTAAATTCTTTTTCTAAATGATTTAATGCATTGATAAATGGCGAATCTTTGGTTGTGTTATCGTTTTTTTCTGTTACGAATTTTAATCGTTGTAAATCGGTATAGATCAAACCCGGAATATTTTTGGTTTTTAAATAATTTGAAAGTAAGAGTTGGTAGGTCTCCAATACCTGATTTTCAAAAGAAGATTTAAATGTAGAATCAAGTGGAAGGGTTGAGAATGTTGCTGCATCTGCATATAATGCTGGATCTGTTAATGGATTTTGTAAAGCTGTCGCTGAGGATATTAGTTGCAGAATTTCAATTTTTCTGTTTCCCAAAAAGTCCAAAAGCGTTGGCTGCAACGTTTTGCTATCTTCTCCTTTTTCAAGTAAGGCGGCAAATTTAAGTGCATCGGTCTTTTGCAATACTTCCGGGTTTTCGAGCGAAGCAGTTAAGTGTTTGGTTATTTTTTCGAAGAAAATGTTTTTAGTCCATTCTTTTATATCTTCGGGGACTGTGCCTTTTAAATCGGTCCGCCGGTTGATAGTCCACTGGTCTTTTTGGTAAAGCAGTGCATATAATTCGGCAGTCATAGAGTGAAGTAGGGCACGCTCGGCAGGGTCGGTGGATTGTTCCGTAAACGATTCAAACTCTTTTATCAGACCGGGTGCTTCATCCGGATTTTTTTCCAGCGTAAACCGCATTTTATACACCATGGCTTTGATTACTTCGGCTGAATTTTTCTCTTTTTGTGCCTGAGCCAATATGTTTTCCACTTCTTTTAAAGCGGATTCGGGCAACAATTTATCCGCAAATTCCTGAACTGTTTTCCATCGTTTTGAAAGCGGAACATTGGCTTTCTGAGCAATCATAAAAGAGGAAAATACTGCAATAATCAGGGCGATGAATATAAGATTTTTCTTCATAAGTCAGAGTGATTTACATGATTCGTTGTTGACAAGCAAATATAATACCATTTTAAGAAAAAACAATATTTCAATTTTAGAAGTTGTATATTATTTCAAAGCATATAAGTTTTCTCTACCTTTGTAACCTAAAAATGACATTAAAACAATGACCTCAAACAAAAATATTTTCAAAGTTACTTACCCGATTTTTCTTACGTTGCTAGCTCAAAATATTATCAATGTGACTAATACAGCGTTTCTCGGACGGGTAGGAGAGGTGGAACTGGGCGCATCGGCCATTGGAGGTGTGTTTTATTTTGCCATTTACATGATTGGGTTTGGGTTCAGTCAGGGTGCTCAGATCCTTATCGGGCGACGAAACGGCGAAAAGAATTATCAACAGATTGGTCCTATCTTCAATAACAGTTTACTCTTTAATCTGGTTCTGGCCGTTTTCATCTTTTTGCTCTCGGTGAAGGGAGTACCTTCCATTATGAAGTTGTTGGTGAGTTCGGAGCATGTTTACCGTGCTTCCATTCAGTATATGAACTGGCGTATTTACGGCTTTTTGTTTGCATTTGTTGCCGTGATATATCGGGCGTTTTACGTTGGAATTACTCAAACCCGAATCCTGACAACTTCTGCCGTGTTAATGGCAGTTACAAATATTTTTTTCGATTATGCCCTGATTTTCGGTAATTTTGGTTTCCCTAAAATGGGTATTGAAGGAGCTGGAATTTCATCGGTACTATCGGAAGTAGTGACACTGTTGTACCTGATTTGGCACACCATTTATCGCGTTGATGGAAAATTATACGGGCTTTTCGAGTTTAAGAAGTTAGAAATCAAAACCATACTTACCATTCTTAATCTGTCGATTTTTATCATGTTCCAGTTTTTTATTTCCATTTCTACGTGGTTTATGTTTTTTATCTTTATCGAACGAATGGGAGAGCAGCCGTTGGCGGTCAGCAATATTGGCAGGAGTATGTATATTATGCTTATGATTCCGGGACAAGCGTTGGCTACCGCCGTAAATACATTGGTAAGTAATCTTATCGGAGCCGGACGAAAGGAGGAGGTTATGCCGTTTATCAACAAAGTGATGCGAATTGTTTTGGTCATTGCTTTTCCGTTAGCTTTGCTGACTTTTATTTTTCCGGAATTGTTTGCCAGAATTTATACCGATGATGCGGTCCTGATTCAGGCTTGTATTCCTGTATTACGAGTTGTGGCGGTAGCAATACTTTCTTGTGCCGGTGGAATGGTTATTTTCAATGCCGTTTCCGGAACCGGGAATACGCGTACAGCTTTTGTTTTCGAGGTGATAACGCTGTTTTTCTATATCAGTTATGTGTATTATACGGCTATCGTTTTGCGTAGTCATGTGGCGGTTGTATGGATGTCGGAGTTCGTTTATTGGCTCATTTTAATCACTTTGGGATATTGGTATCTGCGCAAAGGA
>Ga0302292_1002221_pt1 | contig 11789 bp, 6 predicted proteins | sample III_Fen_N2_1_FD_194553 | JGI IMG/M metagenome (GOLD analysis project Ga0302292, IMG submission 194553) | Peat permafrost microbial communities from Stordalen Mire near Abisko, Sweden - III_Fen_N2_1 | ecosystem: Environmental > Terrestrial > Soil > Wetlands > Permafrost | place: Sweden: Abisko...
TATATTAGGCTAATAAGCTTGTAAGTTCTTTCTTAATGTTACAATTGTAAATACATATAAATTACTAGTTTTAAGTCTTGAATTATTGATGATTATTTCTTTATGATTGTAGTAAGCCGACTTTATTGAAATTCTAATACAAATTGGTCAGTCGGATGAATTTTTTATATTTAGAAAAATACTTGGGTTAAAATTCAAATAGTTATAGTATTGAATAAGGAAAGAAGTTGAAAACTGAAATTCTAATATTTCCAAATTGATTAGAATCGATTGTTTGTTGGTAGACGGAGAATGGGATAAAAAAATGCCAAGGATAATGACTTAATTATGATAATGCAACAAAGGAAATTAGAAATACACAATTGTCTTAGAATTAATATTATGTTATTTTAGTATGCAAAAATATAAGGAGCAAAAGCTCCTTATATTTTTATTAGTCCTATTGTACGTTCTTCAACTGTTCGATGATCTCAGCATGTTTGTCAAGCATTTTTAAACGATAGTATAAAGTTTTTAAGGATTCCATCGTATACTTATCTTTGGGATTTATTTCATGAGCTTTTTCCATATAAGGAATAGCTTTTTTAAATTCAATGTCTGCCTTATTCTTTTCAGTTTCATATTTCTCAGGCTGGTTGCTTGGAACTGCGTTAGCCACATCAATTTGTTTTACCCCTTTGTTATAGTATAAAGCACCAAGGTTGTAATACGCGTCAAAATAATCATCCTTGAATTCAATTGCCTTAAGGTAGCTTGCAGTTGCTTCATCTGTTTTTTGCATTTTATCATACAGGGTTCCCAGGGCAAAATAATACGATGAATTTTTTGGATCCTTTTCTATTGCGATTTGCAAATATTTCATTGCATCGTCAATTTTATTTGAGTTCAAATAATAATTAATTAATTCGACTAAAAGTGGGCCATTTTCAGGATATTGCTTTAGACCTTCCTGTAATGATAGTAAAGCATTCAATGAGTCTTTTTTCTGAAAATAGCAGTTTGCTATTAAAGAATGTGTCTTTGCACCATTGTATTTATAATTTGCAGCATCTTTATAGTATTCGATTGCTTTGTCAAAATTCTTGGCATTAAATGCTGCCAAACCTGCATTGAACATGATAACTGTATCCACTATATTTACACCATCTGTTTTATAGGAAGGAATTTTCTCAATCGCCATAATTTCTTCAAATGATTTCATAGCCTTTTCGAATTTTTCCTCATTAAAGGCAGCAACAGCTTGATTAGTAAGATCTCCAACCAGGAGTGTAAGTTTAATTTTCATACTCTTTACATTACTACCTTTGCTGTCAAGTTGCAATGCTTTTTGATATGATTCAAAAGCAACAGTCAATGGATCTTCACTAAGCTTTTTATAATTCTCATCTTTCGATGCAAATATAGCCTGGTAGATTGATCCGCGAGTTTCCCAGGTTGTAGGCCAGGAAATTGAATTCTCTGATTTAGGGTTCTTTGGATCAACAGTTTCTTCTATTGATTCAACTGCTTTGTCCAGCTTCCCAGCATCTTTATAGTTTAACGCTGCGGTTACTTTGCCCTTTTGTGCGAATGCACAGGTTACGGCAAAAAGTAAAACAAATAAAATTGTTGTTCTCTTCATTGTGATAAAAAGTTTGTTATTAAGCTATAAATATAATTAATTGTTATTGAATATTTGTTATTCACCCGATTGATCTTTATCGTCTTCATTCAAATCGATATCTTCACTTTGAATTTCGGGAATTTCAACATCATCATCTGCTGTTGGAACAATGGTAATAGATGCAATTTGATCTCCTTCTTTCAGATTTATCAGTCTTACTCCCTGAGCTGTTCGTCCAAGTATACGAAGTGCTGAAATTGACATTCTTATAGTCAGACCTGATTGCGTAATAATCATCAAGTCGGTTGTATCGTCAACACTTTTAATTGATATAACCTGACCGGTTTTTTCTGTCACATTGATTGTTTTAACACCCTTCCCACCTCTGTGGGTCAAACGATAGTCGCCAATTTTAGATCGTTTTCCATAACCATTTTCGGAAACAACTAAAATGTCTTCGTTTTCGTTTTCAACACAAACCATGCCAACTACTTCATCCTTATCATGCCCAAGGGTAATTCCACGTACACCGGAAGCGGTCCTTCCGATTGGTCTAACACTGCTATCCTCGAATCGAACGGCCTTGCCTGAACGAACAGCCATCATGATATGATGATTACCGTTAGTCATTCGGGCTTCAAATAGCTGATCGTCTTCCCGGATTGTAATTGCATTAACCCCGTTCTGACGCGGACGTGAATAGGCCTCAAGTGACGTTTTCTTAATTATTCCCTTCTTTGTGCAAAGAATGATAAAGTTGTTGTTAATATATTCAGGGTCAGTCAGGTTTAAAACATTAATATAAGCAAGTATCTTATCATCCTGTTCAATATTAATAACATTTTGAATGGCGCGCCCTTTTGAGGTTTTCGTTCCTTCAGGAATTTCATAAACTTTCAACCAAAAGCATTTTCCTTTTTCTGAGAACAGCAGTAAGGTATTGTGCATAGAAGCGTTAAACATATGCTCCAGGAAATCTGAATCCCTCGTTGTACTTCCTTTTGAACCTATACCACCCCTTCCCTGAGTTTTAAAATCAGTAAGCGGAGTTCGCTTAAGATAACCCAGATGAGAAATAGTTATAACCATTTCTTCATCGGCATAAAAATCTTCAGGATTAAACTCTTCGGCATTCGGTACTATTTCTGTTCTGCGAACATCACCGTATTTTTCTTTTATCTCAAGAAGCTCATTTTTAATTATTTCCATGCGCAGATCGATATCAGCTAATATGCTTTTCAGATATTCAATCTGTTTCATGATATCCTGGTATTCCTGGTGCAATTTATCCTGCTCGAGGCCAGTTAACTGACGTAAACGCATTTCAACGATTGCACGTGACTGAATGTCAGATAAACTAAATCGCTCCATCAGGTTTAACCTTGCTTCATCTGGATTTTTAGCAGCACGGATAATGGCGATAACTTCCTCGATATTATCACTCGCGATAATTAATCCCTCCAAAATATGTGCACGCTTTTCAGCCTGATCCAACTCAAACTGTGTTCTTCGGATAACCACATCATGCCTGTGCTCAACAAAATAATGGATTAAATCTTTCAGGTTAAGCATCTTAGGTCTGCCATTAACCAGTGCAATGTTATTTACGCTGAAGCTGTTTTGTAGCTGGGTAAATTTATAAAGCTTGTTCAGAACGACATTCGAAATCTCATCACGCTTAATGTCAAAGACGATACGCATTCCGTCACGGTCTGATTCATCGTTTACATTCGAAATACCTTCTATTTTCTTTTCATTGATCAATTCAGCAGTCTTAATAATAAGCTCTGCCTTGTTTACCATGTATGGAATTTCGGTGATCACAATCTTTTCCCTGCCATTTGGAGCAACTTCGATATGCGCTTTACCCCGAACAACAATACGTCCTCTACCGGTTTCGAAAGCTTCCTGAACACCCCGATAGCCATAAATGATACCCCCCGTAGGAAAGTCAGGTGCCTTAATTATAGGGATAAGATCCTGAATATCAATCTCAGGATTATTTATGTAAGCAATAATTGCATCTATGGTATCAGACAAATTATGAGGAGGCATATTTGTTGCCATACCAACTGCAATTCCTGAGGCACCATTTACCAGCAAATTGGGAATACGCGTTGGAAGCACTGTAGGTTCTTTCAGCGACTCATCGAAGTTAGGTTGAAAATCAACCGTATTTTTCTCTAAATCAGCCAGAGTTTCTTCTGCAATTTTTGATAACCTTGCTTCGGTATACCTCATGGCAGCAGGACTATCACCATCTACAGACCCAAAGTTACCCTGCCCATCTACCAATGGATATCGCAATGACCATTCCTGTGCCATACGAACCATTGTAAAATACACGGATGAATCACCATGGGGATGGAATTTACCTAATACTTCCCCCACGATTCTGGCCGATTTTTTATAGGGTTTATTTGAACCGGTCCCTAATTCACTCATACCAAACAATACACGACGATGTACAGGCTTTAAACCATCTCTTACATCCGGAAGTGCTCTTGAAACAATGACAGACATCGAATAGTCGATGTACGCTGATTTCATTTGCTCTTCAATATTAATCTTGATAATTTTTTCGCCTTCAGCCATTTACTTCTCCTTTAATATATTTTGCTTAAAAAAATTGACTGACAAAAATACAAAAATACTTCTTGAATCAAGCGATTTCCACGCTTTTCATTGGTAAATTAAGAATAAGATTTTAACAATGCAATGTTCAAAAAATCAGCAAATTAAATGAGAAGCTGTGCATTAATTGTGTAATTTTGAATGAAGAAGTTTACATTCGTATAACGATTGCCAACATTTAGGAATAGTTTTTGTTATTTTGATACGTAATTTATTAATGTGACGAAGCATATGGATTCACAATTTTCACCACGAATTAAAGATGTACTTTCATATAGCAGAGAAGAAGCTATCCGATTAGGCAATGAAAGTATTGGGTTAGAGCATATATTTCTTGGAATCCTAAGAGATGGAGAAGGCGTTGCCATAGAAATTCTTACGAATCTGAGCGTTAATCTTTCTGAAATTAAACAATCAATTGAAGAAAAGTTAAGGACAGGCAAAGATGTTGATTCACAGGCATCTGTTCAGTTACTTAAGTCAGCTGAAAAAGCTTTAAAGCTTGTTTATCTGGAAGCACGGGCATTTAACAGCCAAACGATTAATACCGGGCATCTTCTTCTGGCGTTAATCAAGGATAAAGACAGTCTGATTAGTAACATTTTAAATGAATATCATATTAACTACTACATTCTGAAATCAAGACTCGAAGATTATAAAAATCCTGAAGCCAAATCGGAATTTGATGACGAAGATGCTGATGACGATGATAGTTTCTCCAAATCATCCGGTGGCTCTTCTTCATCTTCAACTTCTGCAAAAAAACCTGCAAATCCAAAATCAGAAACTCCTGTACTGGATAATTTCGGTGTTGATATTACCAAAGCTGCAGAAGAAAATAATCTGGATCCGATTGTAGGCAGAGAACGCGAAATTGAACGATTAGCCCAGATATTGTCCCGTCGAAAGAAAAACAATCCGATCTTAATCGGCGAGCCAGGTGTAGGTAAATCAGCTATTGCTGAAGGTCTTGCGCTTCGTATCGTTCAGAAGAAAGTATCCCGGGTATTGTTTGATAAGCGTGTGGTAAGCCTGGATATTGCTTCAATTGTTGCAGGGACCAAATACAGGGGGCAATTCGAAGAAAGAATGAAGGCTATTCTGAATGAATTATCCAAAGTCAGCAATGTGATTCTTTTCATCGATGAAATCCATACCATTGTAGGTGCAGGTGGTGCTACAGGCTCACTTGATGCTGCAAATATGTTGAAACCAGCCCTTGCAAGAGGAGAAATTCAGTGCATCGGAGCAACAACACTCGATGAATACCGTCAGCAGATTGAAAAAGATGGTGCTTTAGAAAGAAGGTTCCAGAAAATTATGGTTGAACCAACTTCTGTTGATGAAACTATAGAAATTCTCATCAATATTAAAGAACGATATGAGGATCATCATAATGTGATTTATACTCCTGAAGCGATAGAGGCTTGTGTCAAACTGACAGCAAGGTATATTCCTGATCGTTTTTTACCTGATAAAGCCATTGATGCTCTCGACGAATCAGGTTCGCGCGTTCATATTTCGAACATTAACGTCCCGGATCGTATCATAAAACTGGAAGAGAAGATTGAAAAAACAAAAGATGAAAAGATAAAAGCAGTTAAGAGTCAGAACTTTGAATTGGCTGCTAATCATCGTGATAAAGAGAAAAATCTCCTGCAATTGCTTGAGCAGGAAAAAGAAGAGTGGGAAAAGGAACTTATCAGTCATCGTGAAACGGTAACTGAAGAGAAGGTTGCAGAAGTTGTTGCCATGATGTCAGGCATTCCGGTTCAGCGTATTGCACAGGCTGAAGGAAAACGATTGATGGATATGGGCAAGCAGATTAAAGGAAGCGTGGTTGGCCAGGATGAAGCCATTGGCAAGATCGTTAAGGCTATTCAGCGAAACAGAGCCGGCCTGAAAGATCCCAATAAGCCTATCGGTTCATTTGTATTCCTTGGGCCAACAGGTGTAGGTAAAACACAGCTTGCCAAGGTGTTAGCCAAATATCTGTTTGATAGTGTTGATTCACTGATTCGGGTAGATATGAGTGAATACATGGAGAAATTCTCTGTTTCCAGATTAGTTGGTGCGCCTCCGGGATATGTTGGATATGAAGAAGGTGGTCAGTTAACCGAGAAAGTACGCAGGAAACCTTATTGCGTTGTACTTTTGGATGAAATTGAAAAAGCTCACCCTGATGTATTCCACTTGTTACTTCAGGTCCTGGATGAAGGTCGATTGACTGATAGTTTAGGTAGAAGTATTGATTTTAAGAATACTATAATCATTATGACTTCTAATATTGGTTCACGTCAATTATCTGAGTTTGGACGTGGAGTTGGGTTCACCACTCAAAGTGCTGCTGTTACTGAAGATGATCAGGCCAAATACATTCTGGAAAAAGCACTGAAAAAAGCTTTTGCTCCCGAATTTTTAAATCGTATTGATGATGTGATCATGTTCAATTCGCTCACCAAGGCGCATATTCATGAGATTATTGATATCGAATTAAAAGGTTTGTATGATCGGGTTAATTCACTGAATTACAGGTTGAAAATATCAGCTGCCGCAAAGGATTTTATTGCTGAAAAAGGATTTGATGCACAATTTGGTGCACGCCCTTTGAAGCGCGCTATTCAAAAATATCTGGAAGATGAAATGGCTGAAGTGATTATTAGAGCTTCAGTTGTTCAAGGTGATACAATCTCTGTCGGGTTTGATAAAAAAACCTCGAAAATAAAAATCAGGATTTTGTCTACCGTTCCAAAGAATTTAGAGTAACAGAGAACCAGGTCTAGGCCTGGTTTTTTGCTTTATTAAGATACTTTAAAGCCATAATTGATATATCATCTGCCTGTTGGTTTTCTCCTTCATAGATGACAATACTCTTCAGCAATTGGCTGACAACTTCCTCTGTAGTTAAATCGCTTAGGTTCTGAATATTCTTTTCGAGTTTTTCAATTCCGTAATGCTTGTTATTCATGTCACTTGAATTGATCACTCCATCCGTATATAAAATCATCATGTCACCAGGCTGAAACTCGAAGGTATTGTTTTTATAAATCTTGTCCTTATAAATTCCCAATGGTAACCCATGACTTTTTGATAGCGTGTGCAAACTGCCATCACTTCGAAGAATGTAAGGGAAATTATGAGCTGCATTGCAATAATCCATTATTCCTGAACGGATATCAAGAATTCCCAAAAACAGTGTCACAAAATATTGATTTGAATTCCGTTCGCTTAATTCGTTATTCACCTTACTTACAATTTCCTTCGAAGACAATATATTTGCATTTGTTTTTATCAGTGTACTTGCGATAGCCATAAAAAGTGAAGCGGGGATACCTTTGCCTGAGACATCACCTATTGCTATTAAAAGATGGGTTTGATCAATGAAGAAATAGTCGTATAAATCTCCTCCAATAATTTCTGCCGGCTTCAGAATAGCATAAAGATCAATCTCAGGATGGTCCAGAAATACGGGGTTTCCCGAAGGTACAATGTTTAATTGTATCTCCTGGGCCGACTTCAGCTCCTTTTCAAATTTAAGCTTTTCACTGGCTGTTTTTCTTTGATCTTTTATCAATACGCCATACTTTGCCTGCCAATCTTCCAGGCTATCGGCCAACATATTAATTTCATTCTTCGACTTTCTTTCTTTACCCGGAATTGAACTAAAACGTTGAATAGCATGGGTGATTCGAATTAAGGGATCAAGTACTTTTTTAAATACAAATATATTCAGCAGAAACAATATTAAAATCCCGATTCCTGAAACCACTATGATTTTCTGAAATCCTGAATATATCTCCCTGAACAATTCCTTCTCGGGAAATACGATGATCACCGTCCAGTTTGAATTTGATAATGGTGCATAATAAAACCATGCCTTCTGGTTATTTAAATACTGTGAAACTCCATACCCTGCTCCTCTCCCACCGCTTTTTATTCTGGATTCAATCTCTTTAATGTTCCCAATTAAATTAACGGATGGCTTCTCAAACAAATTTCTGTTTAAAATCCATTCATTTTTAGGATGGGTTAAGTAGTTACCCGCTTTATCGATTATAAAAGCGTATCCCTTTTCTCCGATTTTAATGTCAGAAAGTATTTTTTTTAGTTGATTTATTGAAATCTGACATGAAACAATACCTGCAATTTCTTTGTTTTCAGGATTATAGACTGGCATAATGTAGGATGCCAACATATTCGCCGTATTTGATTTGTTGTAAATTGGATCGGACCAGAATCCAACATCCATGCCTGGATTATCCTTTTTTAGTTTACGAATATATTGATTAATGACAATGCTGTCTGCATCGCAATTTTGCTGACCTTCCTGATTTGAGGTAAATTTTATTACATGTTTCTTTTTAGTATCAAACAACTCAACATCAATGCTTTTAAGAATATTATTTGATCTCGTAACATGCGCTAACAATATATCCAGATCATCGTTCCTAAGGAAATAAAATACCTGGTGAGAAACGTTTCTTGCAATTTCTTCTGTGCCAATCGTAATTCTTGAAATCTGGGAAATTACAAGATTACTTTGGTTTATGGCACCTTCTTCAATTTTGCCAATCAACATCTTTTTACTGAAATTGTAATTAAAATATACAATTGCAGCAATGATAAGGATGGCTATCGAAGTGATTTGCGAGTTCAGACGAAAAGATATTCCTTTTTCACTCATTGGGTCTGCTAATTTGCCTAACCTAATATAGAAAATTAGATTCAGAATTTATGCAATTGTGAGAAATTATTTGCTCCTCAAAAACGATTAATTTGATAAGTGGTCCTTTTTCACTCCGACAATGGCTCCGTTCCGTCCCCGAAGTAATTGAACGGCAAGTGAAAAAGTTGAAAGATAGACATTGTTCGGTTTTGGTGCTTTGTGCAGAGCAATAAAATCCACTAAATGTTTTGAATCGTTTTTATATTTGCAGATCTTAATACCATTACCCCTTCTGGATAAGAAATTATAGGCAGGGCCCTATTCACCTCCCCGATATAAACCCCTATCAAACCCTCCTGTATATTTGCATATTTATAGTTTATTTCGGGTAAGTTTTTTGTAAGTCAACATACAGAAACCATACTCAAAAAATGCAAAAACCAAAGCACATTCATAACGCGTTCCCTGGCCATTCCCGGTTCGGTCAGTTTTCTATCCTCATGTTCTGGTACACCGTTTTCTGACGAAGATATTTCAAATGATTCAGGTAATTTTGTCAGTCTGGACAATAAAAAAGCCGTAGCAAACGCATCCGGCTTTTTGAATATGTTTTAATCGTATTGTTAAGTGTTCATTGCACCACAAACATTGATTACCTGTCCGCTGACATAGGATGAAAGATCAGATGCGAGGAACAAGGCTACTTTTGCAACTTCATCGGGCGTTCCACCACGTTTCAATGGAATACTGGCTTCCCATAATTTACGGGCATCTTCGGGAATCCTGGCCGTCATTTCGGTAATGATAAATCCCGGGGCAATAGCATTGGAGCGGATTCCACGTGAACCCAGTTCTTTGGCAATTGATTTGGTAAATCCAATAATTCCGGCTTTGGAGGCTGAATAGTTCGATTGTCCTGCATTTCCGCTGACACCAACAACCGAACTCATATTGATGATTGAACCTGACTTTTGCTTCAGCATTATTTTCTGGGCAGCCTTGGTGAAGTTGAATACCGATTTCAGGTTCACGTTAATAACCGCATCCCACTGATCCTCAGTCATACGCATCAATAAAGTGTCTTTGGTAATGCCTGCATTATTTACAAGCGCATCCACGGCACCAAAGTCGGTTACTATCTGATTCACTACCCGGTCCGTATCTTCAAAGTTGGCTGCATTCGAGGCATATCCCTTAGCTTTTACACCCATAGCCGTCAATTCAGCTTCTGTATTCTTCATATTCTCATCTTCAAAAAGATCAGTGAAGGCAATATTGCAACCTTCTTCAGCAAATTTGATGGCAATTGCTTTTCCAATCCCCCTCGATGCGCCAGTAATTATGGCCGTTTTTCCTTCAAGAAGTTTCATATTTATTTATTTGATTTATGATATTTCAAATTACCGGCAAAAGTAATAAAATATGCGAAACTGACCGTTTTGAGATCCTTTTATCAATCTTTTCGGTCGATTTACACCACACGCTATAGAATTTTAAACCTACTTTTTCAAAATCCCCAAAAACCAGAACTACCGATGCTCCACAATGAATACAATCTGTAGAATTTTCCAAAAAACATTACCTTCGTCTTTTCATGAATACCAATCAACGAATGGTTTTATATGAAAAAAATTGTAATTGAATCACTTGTGAACAGCCGGTGAATTATAAGCATTTGTGATCCTTAAAATACAAACGATAATCAGATGGAAATTGAGCAGAAAAGTCTCTGTGTTTTTATACACTACTGTAAAGATTTACAAATACCACAGTATGTAAGTATTTATGTCAATGAGCTTTCCATTTATTTCGATCAGGTAATTCTGGTGACAAACCAAAGAAAACTAGAAAAGGAACTTATTTCCAATCATACAAACATCTTAACTGTATTCGTTAAAAATGAAGGATACGATCTGGGGATGTTTTATAAAGTATTTCAAACTATTGATTCAAAACAATATAGCCAGATTGCCTGCATTAATGATTCAAACATCCTGATTAATAAATTGAAGCCCGTTTTCGAATGGAGTAAAACATTCAACTGTGATTTTTGGGGAATAATCGATTCGTATGAGAAACCCTGGTTCTCTACACATGAGGATAACTACCATATTCAAAGTCATTTTATTGTTTTTAACCAGAGGGCCATTGAGAAGTTACCTTCATTCTTTGATTCACTGAATATTCAAAGCATACTCGAAGAAAGTGATCCTGTGAAATTACGTCAAACTGTAATCGACAAATGGGAAATAGGGCTTACCCGATTCCTGATTAAACAAGGTTTATCAGCCGGAAGTTACATCGATAGTCATAAATTTTCACTTCAATATTTGTCAGGGAAGAAAACCAATGTGGGTCATAAATTATATGCTGAATTAATTCAATCGGGCTATCCATTGATCAAGAAAAAAGTAATCATAAAAAGCAGATGGAAGGACTCTTTCCGTTCATCCCATCAATGGGAGAAGTTGATCCGTCAGTATGGAAATCAGAATTGGGAGATTGAATCGATGATTGATGAGTTGATTCAAATTAAAAATGAGGCTAAAGATCAATCTGTTAATAAATATAAAAAGAAGATTCTTGAGCATTTTAACTCCCTGCTGAATAAAAAGCACCTTCCGACTAAATAGAATGATCGATTTTGAATAAAAAGTTAAGAAGATCTTATTTTTGCACAAACTGAAAGAGTCATGACGGATCCATTGAATATTAAGATTTATATTTTTCATTATAAGAACGGTTCTGTTCTGAAAACGGATCCGATTTATCAACCCATCATGGCCGGGAATGCTTTATTAACAGAAGTTAAATCCATGCCAGGTGATGATATTGGTGATAATATATCAGCCAAAAATAAGTCCTACAGCGAATTAACCGGTATTT
>Ga0302292_1002224_pt1 | contig 11779 bp, 22 predicted proteins | sample III_Fen_N2_1_FD_194553 | JGI IMG/M metagenome (GOLD analysis project Ga0302292, IMG submission 194553) | Peat permafrost microbial communities from Stordalen Mire near Abisko, Sweden - III_Fen_N2_1 | ecosystem: Environmental > Terrestrial > Soil > Wetlands > Permafrost | place: Sweden: Abisko...
TACATTCATATATTAAATTTTCTGGATACTCTAAGGATTTTAGTTTTGAAATAAACATAGGTGGGACAATCCCATTATCAAATATCATCTCAGAAACTAAATTGATTAAGTGGCTTTTAGATTCCTTATCCTTTTTCCATTCATTATACACGGACTCATCTTTAAAATACTTACTTAGTTTTCCAACTTGCCCTTTAAAGAAGATATCATTTGTACCAGATTCACCCGTTATATAACACTTAACTTTTCGTGCCATTATTACACCCCTTTGTTAAAAAGAAAAGGGGCAATTAAGCCCCTATCACTATTCTTTTAGAACTGCTACGATTGCTGACAATCCCTCTGTGCTTAGTTCTGTTGCATTTTTGAAGTTTTTAATTCCGTGTTTAGCCATGATTGCTTTAATTCGTTCCTTTGCATCTTCTTCAGCGTTTGGAAACTTTTGTTGAATAAATGTAACCATTTCTTCATTTTTTCCATCTTCTGATTCTGCTACGGTTTCTGCAATAGAAGCTTCTTTCGCAAGTTCGGCTTTTTCTTTTGCATCTTGCGCTTTCTTTTTATCAAACTCTTTGTCAGAAAAATCTTTGCCCAGTGAATTTTTAATACCTTCTTCAACCGCTTTGAAATAATTCATTGCTCCGTATTCAACACGATTTGGGATATTATCAAAACGTGAACCTGCATCAATAAATCCATCTGAACGGAAATACATATAACGTTCTGTATCTTTAAGCATACTTTCTTCAATAACTTTTTCAGTTACGATATTACACACAACGTCTGCTTTATAAGCAAATACGTTATAGTAATCAGCAGAAAGGTTAGATGTGATAATGCTATACGGGTCGCCATCAGTCTTTTGTTTAATCTCACGGAACTTGTTATGACCAATCATAAAGAGTCCAGATTTTACACGTTTAAGTCGAGTAAGTTGTTCAGTAAGGAGCATAGATAGACGCTCTCGCCCTTTACCATATCCTCCAAAAGCCTCGTTAATTGACTTGCAATCCGTTTGTTTTTCAACTTTATGCATTCTGATAACTTCTTTGATTGCCATATTCACAAGTTCATCAATAGTATCAATGGCAATCATTTTAAATTCATTGTCATCAGGATTTTTAACAAGCTCATCAACAATCGCTACAAACTCTTTCCATGTCATAGGATTTTCATAAACCAAACCATCAATTGCATGGAATCCATCTTCATCTCCCAATGAAATCAGCAGAAGTTTGTCAATGTCTCCATAAACGTCTTTTGCAAGATTTGCCATTAGAGTTGATTTACCAATTTTCCGTTCTCCAATAATAAGATGACAATAATTCTCAAGATTCACCTTAACAGTATTCTTTTTTCCCAGTGCCATTGTTTACCTCCATAGGTTTAAGTGAGTGTCTATTAAAACAAATCCTCATCATCGTCATCCATTTCAAACAATTGAACTCCAGTTTCTTCTTTCACTTGTGTTACAGTTTTAGTTTCAGATGTTGTATAAATTTGTGCTCTGAATTCTTCTTCTGACAATCCGCTATCAACTGCTCCATCTGTGAATGCTCCCTCAATCAGTGGTTTAGAGAGTCGGAATTCAATTTTATTACCACCTACAGGTTTTGTTTTGGGTTTAAAATCTTCAATCTTAGAAATTCCCAATTCAACTTGTTCTCGTTGACTATCTGTAAGCATATCTTCAGTAAATTCCACTTCTTCTGCACCACGGAATGCATTGATTTCCCATGGAATATGGCAGAATGAATCTCCAGAAATCTTGAAGATGTTTTTAAGATAATTCAATCGTTTCACATGGTCGGGATTATTAACATCTACTTTGGATGCATTGATTACAAAATTCATTGGCATAAACTTACTGCCAGTATCTTTGTCAATGTATTGTGAAACATACCCTGCAACATCAATAAGCTTGTCTTCTTCAAATCTATCTTCTGTCATAGAATCTGCGTTGAAGAATACATCTACCGTACATTGGAATCGTGGTTTTTCGTCTTCATTCGCAAGTTTGATAAACTTAGGATTGAATTTCTGATAAGTTTTTCCTCCACCTGATTCAACTTTAAAATCACCGCCAATATAAATCTTCTTGCCTGCGTGCTTTGGAAATTCTTCTTTGAGATACTGAACCATATCATATTCATGTAGAAAAACTTTTTCTTCGCCAAGATTAACTTTTAGAAGCTTAAAATCTGCAACCATGTTAATGATTTTTTGGTCATTGCGGTCTTTCCAAGGAATCTCAAGTTTGGAACCTTTTTTGTCTCCTTCATTTTTACTGAATGAAGAAATCTTGCCTTTGCTATCCACTGTTGAACAACTGAAAATTTCTGCAAATTGACCATTAGATTTGTCAACATTCATGCCAAACTTCATTTTTGTAAGATTCCATTTTCCGTCTTTACTTTTTGATTCTTCAAAGAATTTCATTTTGCTTTCCGCTTTAGGAATAAAAATCTCTCCCACAAAATTAAACTTGTTGTTAAATGCCATAACTTTTAAATCTCCTCTTCATCTCTTCATATTTTATAATACATTACTGCCAACTAAACCCTTACCAAATCCCAACTTCCCAATCATACCACAATCCCAATCCTATTGTCAATCAATCCACAAAAGAATATTATTCCTATTCTTCATCCTCAATCTCAACCAATTCAGCAATTGAAACCAATTCAAATACTCTCGTTTCCAACTCACCACTCAATTGAATGCCCAGTTTCTTTTTAGCACTTGAAGCAAGAATCCCTTCTACTACGATTCCTTGGACTGTTGTTCCACGAATTTGACTACCCTCTTCAATAAACTTTCCATCGACCATAAATCCTTTTGCAAATGTTAGCATTTGTAAATCCTCCATTTTCTCATTTTATATTTTGTATTACATTGAAACCTTTTCAATATCTTTCGTAGCTTTCATAGCTTTCTCATTCAACTCATTAACAGCTTTAGCCAATTCACCAACCGTAATTCCATTCGCTTCAATCTGAAAATTATTAATCGTACTATTAAACCCTGTAGATTTTAATACTCGTGGTTCAACTGAGCAATCAATATTAACACACGGAACGAATGTTAGTGCTTCAGCAACTGCATAACTACCGTCTGGGTTGCGTTGTTGGGTCGTAACTTGAACAAGACAATCATTTCCTACGTTACACACTTTACTCGATTTCATCCAGCCTTGACTCTGTGAGGATGCTTTACATAGAAGTTTAAAAGTATCGCCATCACCATACACAACCAAATCTGAAATATTTGCTTTAGCACCTTTAACTTCGGTAATTCCCAAATCTTTATCTGTCATATTATTCTCCAATCTTTTCAATTGTACAAGTCATAGGTGAAAAATTCAAATAATCATTTACCAAGCCTTCTGTAAAAGTGTGTCCAAGCAATGTCCTATGAACAGCAAGTAATACTTCATCCAATCTATTATTTGGAATACTTGTAGTTGTTTCAGTTTGAAAATATGATTCTTCGTTTCCATCCATGAAATCTTCAAGTTTGATTGTAACTTTAATCATTTAGTTTAATCTCCTTATCTCACAAACTTCCTATAAGCCAACGTTCCCAATGTTCCAATCAAAGCAATAACTATCACAAATGAAAATATATTTGCCATTCCAGTTAGAAACGGATGTTCATTTACTGGTTGTTGAAATGGAGCAACTTGACCCGTTCCAGTATTCACAATTACAGGTTTCTGATTATGATTTCCAAACAGCATTTGATACATAAGCATATCCTGAAAGAATGAATTATGTTGAACATAATGAACTTCTTTGTGAATCACAGGTGATGTAGTTACAGGTTTTGCAATTGGTTTAGCTACTGTTTTAGTGTCCTGAATTGTAGTTTTAACCACAGGTTTAGCCGTTTGAGTTTTAGTCAGTGTAACTTTTGGTTTACTATATGATGCTGGTTTCGATGAAAATGACTTCGTTGATGTTGAATGATAAGACGAATGATGTGACGATGAACTTCTAGCCATTATTGTTCTCCTTTAATTTTTCGCTATAATAACTGCGCCAACCAACACGATTCCCAAAACAACCAATACTACCAACGTACTAATCCAAATAGGACTCAATACCCATAGCCATGACCATGCAATACAACCAAGTAGTTTAAGAGTTATAAATACAATAGTAAGCAATCCTACAAAACCAATTCCACCTGAACTTGTTGAACTTGATGTTTTAGACATTTTACTCTCCTTTTAATTTAAGTTTTATAATTACCCTACCAACCCATCTTATCATTTCGCCAATCCAGTGTCAACAAATTATCCCATATTCTTTTCAAAACATTTTACACAACACTTCTCTCCACAATTATATTCTCTCAAGTCATCAATATTAACTTGAATTTCACCACATACATCACAAACACCACGCAGTATGTGTAATTCTTTTTGACTAAATGTATCAAGTGGATATTTAATTCCCCAATCTCTTTCCATTTCCATGAACTCAACTTTATTTGTTTTCGTGTCAATCAAACACCCAACTCCATCAAATGTACAGAATGAGCGAGTTGATTTTTGAGAGTCATCCCACATGTGATTAATGTGCCATCCTGCTTGTTTCATGTCATTGTAGAATTGTTTAGCGTTCATACTGCCTCCCTAATCATATCCGCATAAATCTCAATAGTATTAATCAATTCCTCATCCCACTTAGTAGCAATTGCACCTTTCCAATCCTTATTATAAGGCATAAGTCCATTGTCCATGAATAGAATTCCGTATGGATTATCCTTTAGATTCCGAGAATGGTCATCAACTACCAATCCTGTTAGGAAATCTTTGCCCATAGCAACCACACTATCAGTTTTAACAATCAAATGATAATCATCAAAATATTTATTAAAACCATTTGATTCCAAGAATTTAATTTTATTAATGGCATTATTTGGATGACAGATGCTACAAATTTGAAGCGAATATTTATTTGTTGATTTTAAATAGTCCAATACTTCAAATACTCCGGGTTTAATACTTACATAATTCCAAAAGTCATTGGAATTAAATGCTTCTTCAATCCAAGTTTCATATACATTTAAAACATCCAATCCGTTCCATTGTCGAATCACATCTGGAAGTTCTACTTTAAAATCATGGGAATATTTGCGTCTGATTGCGAGGTTTGAATTAATGATACAATCATCCATGTCAAATGTAATTAAAATTTTACTCACGCTTACCTCCAAGTACCCTATCACAAAATTCAATAGCCACCTTCTTCAAATCAACCAAATCTCCATAATTAATCACGGTGTAAGAAAATTTGTAATCGTCTAAAGCAGTTTCGCTTTCATGTTGTTGCTGTTCAAAAGTCAAATTAGACTCATAATTCGGACGAACAAGACGAACATCAATTACTTTATTACTACCAAAATTAGATTTAGGAAGCTCGCATTCGTTTGGGAATCTTGTATCTGGGACGATGAAATAATCAAATTCATCAAATAGAATTAGAATATCCTTACACATTCGATTTACATGGAAATTAACATCTCTCATTTCATTGCGAATTACATCTGTTCCAATTCGTTGGAGAACTGAACGCCAATAATCTGTTTTTTCTCCGTTCCATCCAAGATACTCTTTACATAATGATTTGATATGTCGTGCAAATGCTGTGATTACTACACGTTGATTTTGAGATTCTAGATATTCTTTGATGTAGTCTGCAAATTGATTTTTCCCACATCCCGCTTTTCCACTAATTAGAATTAGTTTTTTCACTTCCTACCTCCTTCAACACATCGTCTTTATTCAGCCCATATTTATTCAGCAAATATTGTGCAATCAAAACCATATTCTTATCATCTTGTTTCTGTTTCTTTTTGATGCCACGTTTGATTTTATTTTGTTGCTCTTTAAATTCCCATTCTCGGACAGTTTTAAACTCTGCGAAATCGTTGTCTTTAGGAATTGAAGCGCATTGATTTCCTTTTGCGTCTGGAAGTTTTACATACAAAAGTCCTTTGTCATAATCTTCATATAGAACTTCATACATAATTCCAACTTTATAATCTCCGATTTCTTTATTAAAAATTGCTACTGCGACACACATTCCTTTACCTCCATCCCTTCATCAACACCCTCACAACCCTCATTTTGCGCCTCAGACAAACTTTTAACTTCTTCTTGAACTTCCATACCACAATAACTGTATCTACTAAAATTAATACAAAACCATCTGAAATCCATAGGTGTTCGTGTTAGGTTTTCATTTTTATAAATACAATCTTTTTTATCGCATTCATTAATACATCTCGCTAACAAATTTCTTCTCCTTCATCTAATATTTCTTTATCTATTATATTTTACTCCTCCAACAATGTATCTCGTTAGCTTCATTATCGACACTTACTTTATTCCATTCCAATTGAGCTGTTTTAACCAATTTAATCTTGTCTTTGTGATTGGCATATTTAATAACCTTCTCGGGAGATTTGCTATCAAACTTTGTCCCACTTTCAGATATCTGCTGATTAACCGCATCCTCAATATCACTCTTAATTCTTGCGGTATATGTGGCGTTATTGACGCAATTTTCTTGATTCTTACAATTACCTTGTACCTGCCCAATTTCATTCAACAGGGCTTTATTTTGCTTCAAATAATCATACAATGGTTTGATAGAACAGTTCTCATTTTTGAGTGTGCGTCTGGACTGTGACATTTCGCGGATTTCTACATAGAGCTTATAAGCTTTTTGTATATCCAACCTCGACGATTCGAGAAAATGGAGTAGGTCTTGCCGAAGCTTAGTTAATTGCTCAATCTGAGCTTCATTGGATTCATAACGTTTAATTACTTCGCGTAGTTGAGTCGATACTTCTTTACATACAAGTGAACCTTGAATCAATTTTATCCCTCCTATCTTAAACTAAATCCCAAAAATCTCTCAGCTTCTTCCTCAGAATAAAACTTACCACTTTAGCCTTAAAAATCAATTTCATATCCTCAATAGCTTCGGCACAATTTTCATGTGGTCTACCGAGTAAATATTTTGTATTCATGGTCTGTACATATGAAAAATCTTCAGCAATTTCCTGAATCAAACTTGTAATAATCCTATGACCATCTTGATATTCGGTTGTGGTAGGATTATATCTTTCATCGTCATAAATGTTTCCATAAGCAACTTGTCCATCATGAACATCTTGAATCCACCAATTTTCAAGTCTACTCATTATTCATCCTCCATTTTAATTAATTTACAACCCACAGGAATTTTAAAGAAATCAATTCGAATACTTTCATCTGCACTACATCTTAATGTGTCATAGCAAATTGGACAATCAAAACAAGATGTAATTAATTCATCATATTCAAACTCAATGTTGTATTTCAATTTCAACACCTCCCACCATAAACATCCTTAAATAACTTCCATCCCATACCATCACAAATCTGAGTATACACTATTTTATACCCACTAGCAATCATTTGCTTCTTAGAAGGCCAATCTTGAAGTTGTAATTTATCCATGCATTCAAGCAGTGAATTAATCCAGCCCTCTTCTTGTTCTCGAAGTCTAATTCCAAGTTCTGCGAGTGAATATTCCGTATTATTTGCTTGAATGAACATTTTATTTATCTCCTCCATTTTATATTATCGGATTCTCACTCTCGGTGGCAATTAATCCGGTTAGTTGTTATTCAAATCCCTATAAGTCTTCAATCATTATATCTAAATTTGTCTTTTGTTCTCCGAATAATTCCATCTCTTTATTGATTCTTGCTTCAACCGCATCGTTAATATTATCATATCTTCCAATTTGAATCCATTTTTTATTTTTTCTTATTGTGGCTCTCCATTTGTTGCGCGATTCATCATAACATACTCCAACATATCCACTATTATTATTAGATTGCATTCTCTTTTTTCCTATAGCTTGATTTTCGGCATTAGTTATCCATTGACAATTCTCTGGGCAATAATTTCCGTCATTATCAATCCTATCAATGTGTAAACCTTTTTTATATCCGTTGTTTTCCGACCACTCAATAAAATTAGTTATATCCATCCATTGCTCACAAATTGTAATTCCACGCCCTCCATAATGTTTATAACTTTTGTCTTTAATATTTAAACATCTTCCCATTATACCAATCCAGTTTGAATATATCGCATGTTGTGATTTTCCATGTGTGATAGACCAATCTTGTTGGGCACAACCACAAGATTGGGTTGTGCCTTTTAATACATTATTTTTATTAATCAATACATTTTTATTTCCACAATCACAATCAAAGTACCAATATGTTCTTTTTTGATTTTTTATTACATATTCATTTGTTGCTGTCAACTTGCCATATTTATTTCCTGAAATATTAATTACTGGTCTACCCATATATACACTCCTTTTATTCAAAACAGTTCCATTCGATTATCAATCAAATCTTTATCAATTAATCCAAAGTATTTTAACGTGATGGCTGGGTTTGAGTGTCCTGCCAACCGAGAAACATAGGCAATAGACTTTCCGCCCATAAGCATTGCAGTTACTCCTCCATGTCTCGTTGCATGAAGTGACAATTCCTCACAACCCACTTCTTCATAAAATGCTTTCATAACATTCACTACAGTTGTTCTACAAACTCGTGTTCCATCTCTTGAGGTAAATAATGCATGAGGATGTGACTTTCTTTCGTTTTCAATATAGTTTTTAATATCTGCTAACACTGAGTCTGGAATTGGAAACTTTCTACTCTTATCACGCTTGGATTTCTTAATGTACATTACGCCCATTTCAAAATCAATATCTTCCAAGTTGAGTTTTCGTAATTCACTCTCGCGAAGCAAACAACCCATCAATGTACTTGCAATTGCGATATTCCTGAGCCGATTATGGGATATATTATCGTTTATTGCGACTTGTTTGATACTGCTCATTTGTTCCACAGTAAGATGTTTTAGTGTTACAGAATCATCCTTTTCTGGAATCTCGATATTTTCAATCGGGTCGTCAAAACGCAACTTAGCTTTGACTCGCATCCACCAGAAAAATTTGCTGTACGTGCTTCTGCGCCTACAAAATGTTGAGCAGGATGGCGATTGATTCAGATATTCTTCAATTTGTTCTTCGGTGATAGTGAGAGGAGATGCTTTTACAAATTCAAAAAGATAACTTAAATCCTGAATATATGCAAGTGCGGTGTTTTCAGCTACAGGTTTCTTTTTAGTTGTTAGATATTGAATAAAACTTTTAGCTTCTTTCGGCAAAATATAAACTTTAGCCATCAATCTCACCTCCATATGTACTGTTGACTTGGTATACTTTGATTGTACACCAAGTCAACTTGATTTGCAAGGGGTTATTTTTCAATATAATATTTATGAATGCCATCTTCAAACAAAAACTTCAAATGATTTCTAAAAAACGATGAATCACAGTTGTATGTTTTGAAATACGTTGCATTATGAACGTGCGGATTCTCCAATACTTCATTAACAGCTTGAATTGTCTCTTTTGTAATTTCTACTTTATAATATCTCTTATCGCTTAGAGGTGAAAATTGCCATACCTTGCCTCTGTGCATAAAAATTATATCCTTCAGTGTGCACGGATAGTTTCCCGGCTCTTTAAGTCTGTTAATAATACACTGTGCCACATTTTTCTTTTGTTCTAAATTTCCACCAGTTGCTTCAGCTTCAACCATACGAATCAAAATTTGATAATCTTCATAGGGTATATGATATTCAAATTGATTGCCACCACGATTAATCTTCAGAGACACATCTCCAGATCCCTGTGATTGGATTACAGCGACTTTTTTATCATCCTTGACGGGAATATCAAAGAGTGATTTCTTAATGTCTGAGACACGCATAAGTGGTTTAAAATGTGGGTCAATTTTGTGATGTTTAATTGGGTGAATGAGAATACATAAAGCAATGACTATCATTGCTAATACAATTTTTGGCTCCATAATTTCTCCTTAGTTGTACTGTCGATGACAGTCAAATTTAGTTTTAGTTATCTTTGTCAATCTAATCAATCACCAAGATTAATAACGCTTCTACATAAGTACGAATATCCAACCGCACAACTAACAATTGAATCAAATCCAGATGAATGACCTCTGCTATATGCACTGTTGTAAATTGACTTTGCTTGATTTACATTAAATCCACATTCATCTTGAATTGCAAGAATCAAATCTTTTTCAAATTCATATTCATCAGCTTCGATTCCTTTGTAAATATCTTCGCAATCTTCCTGAGTAATATTATTCCTAACCGTGTAAAAATCCATAGTGTCAATCCTTTCTTTTAATTTCGTGATTTCTGCCACATTTTATCCTACTTAAATGTGATTCAGAACACACTTTTACGTTGATATAGATGTGTGGGATTACGTTTTAACTACCCTACACACTAATTATAATCCTTCACATTCCAATTGTCAACTATCAAATAACAATTTTAATTCCCTTTCGACTTAAATTATCCAAACACTCGTTCAAATAATCAGCGTTATGTTCCATATACACGTTGCTTTTATACTTTCGTGGAGTATACTTTACGTCACTATCAAATCCTCTAATTTTACCTCGATACCAAGGATTGAACCAATCAATGTTATGAATATTGTAGCCACGTTTCAACATTTCACGCATGATTAGATAATGATAATCAACTAACTTTTGATAGTCGTGTTTGAAAACATAATTTACTGTTGAGTGTGGTTTGCCCCCAACCAAGACCACGTAATGCACAAACTTCACGTCACCGATGTTGCCCCAAAAGCTGTTGTCTTGGTAGACTTTTTATCAAACTTTCGTGCCATAATCTCATATCCAATTCCTCCTCAAATTATTTGATAATTCATTCTATCATATCCACATTTCAATTGCAAGAGGAAAAGAGTCGAGATTGGCTCTTTGGTTTTAAAATAATGAATCTAAATACAAATAAATGTAAACATAAAAGTATAGAAACGTATTATATCCAATTGTTATAATTCTATATTTCAATTTATTTCCAATAGATTTAATCATCTTACACTCCTTTTCATATGTAAAAGTAAGAAGGGATTTCTCCCTTCAAACTCACTTTAAATATTTGCAAGCATTGCTTGAAGTTCTTCTACACTTTTATTCTTCAAGCTTTCGTCTTGTTTATCTGCGAGGATTTCAAGAATTTTTGCTTCTGTTCTTTCTTCTCTTTCTCTTTAAGTCGAGCATCTTGTTCTTCCAGTTTTTGTTTAACAATGTGCTTTACGATTTCAATCTTCATATCCAATTCCTTGTCCTGCTTGGATTTTACTTCAAGCAAACTTTTCCTCTTGAACTTGTTTGAGTTGTGAATTCAACGTCTTAAATACAGCGTCCAAATCTTTTACATTCAGGTCAAACAAGTCTTCTACAGTAATTTGTCCACGGAAAGGAAATCGAAATTTCTCAGTTACAGCTACCTCAAATACATTTTTCTCGTTCATAATCATCTTCTCCTTTTCTCCTATTGGTCAATAATCTCAATCCCAAATTCACGTTCTGCGTCAGCTTTACTCATTTTAGGTCTGATTGTGAGTTGAATCCATTTATCATGAACATGAAATTGCACATAAACATCCCCTTTACAAAAAAACCAACCTCCATAATAGTGAATTTTGTCAGACGAGAGTCCACTTTTAATTGTACACTCAAATTCATCACCATCATTAATTTTCCCATCTTCTGCAAGCTTCCAGAGTTGTGAGTTGGTGAGATATTCAATGCGAATGTATGTTTCATCAAACATTTGTTT
>Ga0302292_1002226_pt1 | contig 11766 bp, 7 predicted proteins | sample III_Fen_N2_1_FD_194553 | JGI IMG/M metagenome (GOLD analysis project Ga0302292, IMG submission 194553) | Peat permafrost microbial communities from Stordalen Mire near Abisko, Sweden - III_Fen_N2_1 | ecosystem: Environmental > Terrestrial > Soil > Wetlands > Permafrost | place: Sweden: Abisko...
CACTGAAATAGCAGGTGTAATAATACCATCACCATAAAGTAATGCTGCACCAAAAATGCCCATGGTCGTGATAATCACAATCCGAGCTCCTTTTTTCCTGGGTCTGACGAACTCCATCAAAGCTAAGATTCCACCCTCACCCTCATTGTCGGCCCGCAAAATAATCAGCAAATACTTGATGGAAATTACAAATATCAGCGCCCAAAATACCAAAGAAAGGATGCCGAAAATATTTTCAGGCGTGGTCTCTATGCGATGTGGACCATAAAAACATTCCCTGATGGCATAAAGCGGACTCGTTCCTATATCACCGTAAACGATACCAATTGCAAGCAATGCGAGATAAAGCAATTTCTTGTTTTTCCCACTTTCGGGTATCGGATTAATATCATCTTCATCTGATTTCTTCATGCTTTCTGGTTCGGCAATTTTTAGTTGCTCTTTATTCAACACTGGGTTAATTTTCCGAAAGTAGTCTTAAAGTAATCATATACACTAAATTTCGAGGAAAGTTTTAAATGTTGGATAGACGCCATTGCATTTCAGGTTTTGTAAGCAGTCCTCCCGGGTTTGCTTTTCACAGCTTTTGTCATAATATTTAAAGAACAAAAACTTAAATTGAATATTCAGCGTAAGTTTTAATGTTTTATTTTTACAATAATTAAAGGTTGTTTTGTATATTTACAACTTATTTAAGTTGTAAATGCAAATCACAACCAAATTTGAAAAATCAAAAACAATGAGTAATAGCAAAAGTGGAGTTGGTATTTATATTGATGTAATTGATTCCCGGAAAATTGAGTTGAGGGACGATCTGGAATTTCATGTAAATAATCTGAAAGATTTCTTCAGTAAAAATGAAGAATATGGAATTTTTGCAATATGGAAAGGACTGGATGAATTTATGGTTATTTCTCCCAATTGGGAATTTGCGGCAAAAACGGTTATCAAAATTCAGGAATTTTTGCATTCCTATGAACAAAGATTTGTTCTGACTGGTTTTGAAGATGTAAATACTGATAAACCTGTCCATGAAATGGATAATAAAGAATTTGCAATGCTGGCCGATGGAATGATCAGACTTAAAAAGACCAAATTATACGTTGAAATTATTGGAAAAGAATATTCTGTCTTACTTGATTCCATTTCAATCATCCTGAACGCACTTGTCTCCATGAAAAGCTCATTGACTCGTAGTCAAATGGATATTTATTGCCAGAATAAAGCCGGAATTTCTCAAACTGAAATTGCCCTGCAGAATAATAAATCGCAGCAATATGTCTCTAAAACCCTAAAAGGCATTAAAGCAGAAAACCTGAATGTGTTAGAAGAAAGATTATATAAAATTGTAGCTTATGGAATTAACAAAGGAGATTTTGCTTAACAACTGGTTTTTGCTCTTGGCTTTTGTCGGATCGCTGTTGCTATTGTTTACGAGTGGCGTGGTGGTGCGGAGAGTCATGAATATTATTTACAAGAAAAGTCTTGCCACTTTAGCTTCCAATGATGGAGGGACAGATGCTGTTAAGTCAGATGCCAATGAAGAACGGCTTGCAAGTGAGCGAATTTCAACCGGATTGATTATTGGGAAATGCGAAAACCTGATTATTTATTTAATGGTGCTTACCGGATCGTACACGGCTTTGGCGATTATTTTTACTGCAAAAACGATTATCCGGAAAGAAGATATAGCCAAAAACAGCATGTTTTTTCTGGCAGGAACTATGATTAATGTGACTTATAGCTTGCTGATAAGTTTGCTCGTCAAGTTGTTAATTATTAATGTTCTGTCTGGTTCTTTTGCATTTTTTCACTTATTCTGAGAACAAAAAAAGCAAGCTTTTTATTCGTGGAAATCGTTGCTTAGTACCCTGAATTCCGTTCGACGGTCGAGCATTTTAGCTATTTCTTGTTGCTCTGGTGTTAGTTTCAGAATAAACGCTTCGTTTAACTCATCACCTTTTTTCAGGAAGTCGTATTGCTTGGCAATAGCTTTGGTCACCTGCTTTGGCCATGTTTCGCCATATCCTTTTGCTACTAAACGTCCGGCAGTAATTCCTTTCGAAATCAGGTAATCAACAACCGATTGAGCACGTTTTTGAGATAGTTCGGAGTTGAACTGATCGCTGCCCACAAAATCGGTATGTGCCATCAATTCGATTTTGATGGTTGGGTTTAGCACAAGTATCTGAACAACCGAATCAAGAGCAACTTTCGATTCTTCAGTAATCTGGTAACTTCCAGTGGCATAATTGATGTTGTTTACTTTTATTGGTTCGTCGGTTGGCGTGAGCTTAAAAGTGAATCTGAAATCTTTGCTATCATTCAGCCCGATGGTTGAGATACGGCCTTTATCGTTCAGGTATCCATCTTTAAAGGCTGCAAATACATATTCAGTTTCAGTTTTTAATTTGTATTGAAAGTGGCCACTGTTGGCACGCACTTTCAGAGTTGTTCCGTCAGTTCCGATGATTCGAACCATCGCGCCATCAATTTTCTGGTTAGTTTCTTTATTGAAGATGTCGCCCGAAGCGGTAAATACTTTTGGTGGAAGGTAAAAAGAGTAAATGTCGTCGCTTTTGGAGCCTTTACGGTTAGACGAGAACAAGCCTTTTTCAATATCACCTTTGATAAATGAAATTCCGAAATCGTCACCCGGAGAGTTAATAGGCGCTTTCATATTTTCGACGTGCCACTTTTTATCCTCGCCTTTCACTGCTTTAAAAATATCGAGTCCGCCAATTCCGGGAAGGTAATTCGACGAAAAATATAAATCGCCATTCTCGCGGATGTATGGAAACATTTCGTCGCCGGGTGTATTAATTTCAGGTCCGAGATTCACGGGTTTATCGAAAGTAGTACCCTTTCCCTGAGACATCCAAATGTCTTTCCCTCCATAACCACCTGGGCGGTCAGATACGAAATAAAGAGTAGTTCCATCGGCACTTAACGACGGATGCGCTGCAATCAGACTGTCGCCTACCAATTCAAGTAAAGTTGGTTCCGACCATTGGCCTCTTGACTGATTGGCTGCAAGTAATTCGGAACCCATATCCTTTGTTTTGTCATATTTGGCACGGGTAAAGATCATGAGATCGCCTCTTTCCGACAGAGTGGCAGCCCCTTCGTCGCTTGCGGTATTTATGATTTGATTTTCATCGAGAAGCTTGGGTACTTCCCATTTTTGCTTTTGAACTCCGAATTTACTGGTATATAAATCAGCAAAACGGGTGCCGGTAATGTTGCTCTTTCGTTTACCTCCTGTGGATGATTCGCGTGTAGAAGTAAAAATAACCTCATTATCGCGTCCACCAATAAATACAGGGCAATAATCATTGTCTCTTGAATTTAGTTCCTTCACCACGTTGACCATATACCGGTTCGGTTTATTGAGCCAATCGGTGGCAACCTTACTTGCTTCCAGACCATTTTTTGCATATTGGTCGTCTGGGTTCACACCAAGATAAGTTTGATACCAAATGATCGCATCCTCATATTTTTGGGTCGCCTTCAGACAGTCAGCATAATGAAGCATACATAACGCATCAGAATTTTTTTGTTTGATCGCATTTTTGTACCAAACCGCAGCTTTAGCAAAATCGCTTAAATGATAATATGATTCGGCAACATGAAAGGCAATGTCAGCTTTTTCTTTTCTAAGTTTCTGGCTACGATAGGCCTTTCTGTATTTTTCAATAGAATTAAAATATTCTCCAATTTCGTACGAATTAGCCGCTGTGTTCATGTATTTGCGAGCTGAGCATGAGCCAAGAAAAATGACTAAAAGGAGGAGTAATATTTTTGAAAAGGCCTGATTCTTCATTTGACATTAAACGTTTGGCGGTAAAAGTAACCAATTTATCTCCATTCTGAAACGAACATATTTGCTGAAAACAGAAACTCCCGTAAAATAGTAGGATGTGAGTTCCATGCCTGCTGGTCAGACGGGCATACGCCCTCTAAAAAAACAAATTATTAATGTCTAAAAAAACGGAAAAGGTTTATATAAAGTATTCATGAAAGGAATAAATATTTAAATTCTGATGTCAATCTTTTACGGATTAAAAAAAAGGCTCCCGGAATATACCGGAAGCCTTAGGATTTTTATTGTGCGGAATCAAAAACTATCTTACAAATAGTAATTCTCTGTATTTTGGCAATGGCCATAATTCGTTGTCGACAATCAATTCCAATTTGTCGATATGGTAACGAATATCATCCAAATATGGTTTTACTGAACCTTCGTAAGCGTAAGCCTTTTCTTTTTCTGATTCAATCACGTTAGCAACTTTACGAGCTTCGATCATCTCTTTCACTTTTGCTTTTATTGCAGAAACATTTCCTCCAATTTCGCGGATCAGTTCAATACGCCCGGCTGATAGTGTAGTATATTCTTCGTCGCTGAAAACAAGTTTCAAATTTTTCACGTTATCAAGTAACACGGTTTGATACTGTACTGCGGTTGGAACAATGTGGTTAATAGCCAAATCACCCAAAACGCGAGCTTCGATCTGAATTTTCTTAGTATATTTTTCATACTCAACTTCAACACGACCTTCAAGTTCTCGTTCGCTTAATACGCCAGCCTTTCCGAACATTTCAATAACACGTTCGTTGTGATATGCTTCCAATGCTGTTGGGACACTTGTGACGTTTGTTAAACCGCGACGTGCTGCTTCAGCTTTCCATTCTTCGCTATAACCATTGCCATTGAACCGGATATCTTTTGACTCGATAATCAGTTTTTTCAATACCTGGAAGATAGCTTCATCTTTCTTAACGCCCGATTCAATCAATGCATCAACATCAACCTTGAATTTAGCAAGCTGATCGGCAATTGCAGTATTTAAAGCAATCATAGCACCAGCACAGTTTGCAGAAGAACCAACGGCACGGAATTCAAAACGGTTACCTGTAAATGCAAATGGTGAAGTACGGTTACGGTCGGTGGTATCCAGAATAATTTCAGGAATACGGCCAATATTTAACTTCAAAGCAGTTTTTTCTTCAGGAGTCATTTTGCGATCAACAACAGATTCTTCCATTAGATCTAACATCTTAGAGATTTCAGTTCCAAGGAAAGCAGAAATGATTGCAGGAGGAGCTTCGTTCGCACCCAAACGATGTGCATTTGGAGCATTCATGATGCTGGCAAGTAACAAATCCTGATTTACATACAATGCTTTCAGGGTGTTAATTACAAAAGTGAGGAATTGCAAATTTGATTTTGGGTTTTTCCCTGGAGAAAACAAGTTTACACCGGTATCTGTAGAAAGTGACCAGTTGTTGTGTTTTCCTGATCCGTTGATGCCGGCGAATGGTTTTTCGTGCAAAAGAACAGCAAAATTATGACGACGTGCGATTTTTTTCATCAAATCCATGACCATCTGGTTGTGATCGTTCGCCAAGTTTAACTCTTCGTAAATAGGAGCAAGCTCAAATTGGTTTGGTGCAACTTCGTTATGGCGTGTTTTTACCGGAATACCTAATTTGAAAGCTTCATTTTCCAGATCTTCCATGAATCGGAAAACGCGGGTTGGAATTGAACTGAAATAGTGATCGTCCAACTGCTGATCTTTCGAAGCAGAGTGACCCATCAAAGTACGACCGGTTAATACCAAATCAGGACGAGCCATAAACAAGGCTTCATCAATCAGGAAATATTCCTGTTCCCAACCCAAGTTTGCATTTACTTTGGTCACATTTTTATCGAACATTTGGCAAACTTCAGTTGCGGCTTTATCAACAGCAGAAATTGCTCTTAACAATGGCGTCTTATAATCGAGAGCTTCTCCGGTGTAAGAAATGAAGATAGTTGGAATTGTTAACGTATGATCAACAATGAAAGCCGGAGATGAAGGATCCCATGCAGTATAACCACGTGCTTCGAATGTTTGACGGATACCGCCACTTGGAAAAGAAGAAGCATCAGGCTCCTGTTGCGATAACATTGAACCGGATAAAGTTTCAACCACTGAACCGTTCTCTCCATGAACAATAAATGCATCATGCTTTTCTGCTGTACCATCAGTCAATGGATGGAACCAGTGGGTAATGTGTGTTGCTCCGTTTTCCAAAGCCCATGATTTCATTCCCTGAGCTACCTGATCAGCCATTTTCCGGTCGACTGGAGTTGCATTGTCGATAGCATCGATTACCGCTTTGTAAGCTTCTTTCGAAAGATATTTCTTCATTTTCGGACGATCGAAAACATTCATGCCGTAAAAATCTGAAACCAGGTTTTCCTCACGTTTTACCTCGACAGGTTTTCTGGTCAGAACTTCTTCAAGTGCTCTAAATCTAAACTGTGCCATAATTCAAAAATTTAAATGTTAATATTTTGCTTTCATCAATTACATCTCGCAACAATTGTATAACAAAAATATACAAAAAACGAAATAAAGGCATAAATAAATAGGTAAACGCTAAAAAATTTACAATTATTTCAGGAAAACAACTAAAATATGAAGGGTAATTTATAAAATAGCTATTTTTATTAAAATATTAAAAAATTGTAAACTTTAGGTATCTTGTTTTTGTCGATACACTTTTACCAATTTCTAGCATTGATAAAAACAAAAAGCGCAGAACATTCGTCCAGCGCTTTTAAATTTTAACTTTAGTTTCGACTAAATCACAATATTCACGATCTTATTCGGAACTACAATTACCTTTTTGGGCGTTTTCCCTTCGAGCCATTTTTGTGTAATTTCGTGGGCAAGAACTACTGCTTCAATTTCGGAGGCAGGTGTTCCAACCGGAAATTCCAATTTGAAGCGAACCTTACCATTGAAAGAAATAGGATATTCAAAAACATTCTCAGTCAGCATAGCTTGATCAACTTGGGGCCATGGAGCAAAGGCCAAAGTCTCCGCATTTCCATATAATTGCCACAATTCTTCGGCAAGGTGCGGTGCATAAGGCGACAAAATTTTAGCAAATATCTGAGCGGTCTGTTTGCTTACTTTTCCCTTTTTCATCGCCAGATTATTGAAAATCATCAGCGCAGAAATTCCGGTATTGAATTTCATGTTTTCGATATCGAAAGCCACTTTGCTGATGGTTTGGTGCAAAAGCTTCAGGGTTTCCTTATCATCGGCTTCATCGACAATATTTTCCGGAGTTCCGAAGAAACGTGAGGCGCGGTTCAGGAAGCCAAACACTCCTTTCACTCCATTTTCTGCCCATGGCTTTGTATCGTCGAGTGGTCCCATAAACATTTCGTATAAACGAAGTGCATCGGCGCCAAATTTGGCAACAACATCGTCAGGGTTCACCACGTTTTTCAGCGATTTTGACATTTTAGCCACAATCTGCTTCAGTTCTTCTCCAGTTTCGGTATGAAAATATTTGCCTTCCTTTTCTTCTACCAAATCGCTGGCAACTTTGGCGCCTGTAGCTGTTTCATAAGCAAAAGCAAGGATCATTCCCTGATTAAATAATTTCTGAAACGGTTCGCTGGTTGAAACGATAGCTAAATCGAACAATACTTTGTGCCAGAAACGGGAATACAATAAGTGCAAAACGGCATGTTCAGCACCACCCACGTACAAATCGACCGGCATCCAGTAGTTTTCGAGTTTTTTGTCGAAGATCGATTCGTCATTTTTCGGGTCGATGTAACGCAGATAGTACCAACACGAGCCGGCCCATTGCGGCATGGTATTGGTTTCACGACGGCCTTTCCGGCCATTTTTGTCGGTCACATACAACCAGTCGGTTGCGTTGGCCAATGGCGACTCTCCACCTTCGCCTGGTTCGTATTTTTCCATTGCCGGAAGTTCAACCGGAAGGTTTTCTTCAACCAAAGTAACTTCGCCATCTTCCCAGTGAATCACAGGAAATGGCTCTCCCCAGTAGCGTTGACGGCTAAATAACCAGTCGCGCAACCTGAAATTAATGGTGGCTTTTCCTATGCCGTTTTCACCCAGCCATTCAACGACTTTGGCAATCCCTTCTTTTTTATTCAGGCCATTTAAATCAAGCCCAATTGAAGGATTGGCAGAATTAATGTAAGCACCGTCTTCAGTCCAGCAAGCTTCACCTGCCAGGACTTTGGCGCGGGTTTCCTCATCAGCACTTTTCGGATCGAGAATACAAACAATCGGAATATTGAATTTTTGCGCAAACTCGAAATCGCGGGTATCGTGTGCCGGAACGGCCATGATGGCACCGGTTCCGTAGCCCATCAGCACATAGTCGGCAACCCAGATCGGGATTGGCAAACCTGTAATTGGATTGATAGCATTTCGTCCGGTGAAAACTCCGGTTTTATCTTTGGCAAGTTCGGTGCGATCTAAGTCTGATTTCAGCGAAGCCGCCTGAATATATTGTTTGAATTGTTCTTTATTTTCAGGAGTAACCAAGGTTTCCAAAATAGGATGTTCCGGAGAAACTACCATGTATGTTGCTCCGAATAATGTATCGGGACGGGTAGTGTAAACCCGAAGTTTTTCGTCCACGCCATCGATCGCAAAATCCACTTCAGCACCGGTTGATTTACCAATCCAATTTTTCTGCATGTCTTTTACACCTTCCGGCCAGTCCAGATCATCCAATCCCTGGAGCAATCGTTCAGCATAATGAGGAATCCGAAGCAACCATTGTTTCAGGTTTTTGCGGGTTACCTGATTGCCGCATTTTTCGTGCGAACCATCAGTTAAAACTTCTTCGTTAGCACATACCGTTTTGCACGACTGACACCACCAAACCTGGGCATTGTCGTAATAAGCCAGACGTTTTTCACCAATGTATTTGTTAATAGCGGTTTGTCCCTGCGCCTGAATATCTGCAGGAATCGGCAGTTCGCTAATTGGCCGGCCTTTGCCAATTTCGGCATCGAACCATGTATTGTATAACTTGGTGAAAATCCACTGTGTCCAGCGGAAATATTTTGGATCAGTTGTATTGATTTCGCGATCCCAGTCGTAACTCAAACCGAGAGATTTGATCTGTCGGCGGAAATTGTCGCAATTCTTATTTGTAGTTACAGCGGGGTGTGTTCCGGTTTGGATGGCATACTGTTCGGCAGGCAAACCAAATGCGTCCCATCCCATCGGGTGAAGAACATTAAAACCCTTCATGCGTTTATACCTGCAAACAATGTCGGTTGCGGTGTATCCTTCAGGATGTCCCACATGCAAACCTGCTCCGGAAGGATAAGGGAACATGTCGAGTACGTAATATTTTGGTTTCGAGAAGTCGTTTTCGGTTTTGAAAGTTTTGTGTTCCTCCCAGTATTGCTGCCATTTCGGCTCAATTTCCCAGAATTTATATTCCATTTTTATGTGATTTCTAAAGGTTTCAGATAATGAGCCGCAAAGATAACAAGAAAGTTGCAAGTTGAAAGAATGAGTATTCCCTAAATTTCATGGCAACATTTCCATTAACATTTTAAAATCCATTTTAGCGAAGGCCCCTGAAATAAATATCGGGCTGCAATTTAAATCATAATTTAAAGAGTTAAAGATTCTTAATTCGCAAACATTTTAAATTCCGATACCGTTTAAACAAATACATCTAAAATTTAAAGCTATGAAATATGTAATTTTAGGCTCACTTGGAAATATCAGTAAGCCACTTTCCGAAAAGCTAATTGCTGCCAGACATTCTGTTACAATTGTGAGTAGCAATGAAAATAAAGCCGAAGAGATCATTTTGATGGGAGCAAAAGCTGCTATTGGTTCGGTTAATGATGTTGAATTCTTAACCAGAACTTTTATTGGAGCCGATGCTGTTTATACCATGGTTCCTCCCTTTTTAAATGCATCCGACTGGAAAAAATACATTGCCGGAATTGGAGAAAATTATGCTGAAGCGATTAGATCTTCGAGAGTTAAAAATGTAGTAAACCTTAGCAGTATTGGGGCACACATGCCTGAAGGTTGCGGTCCGGTTAGTGGGCTACATTATGTCGAAAAGGAACTTGATCAGTTAGAAGGAGTAAATGTGCGACATCTGCGACCTGGATTCTTCTACACAAATTTACTTTCCAGTGTTGATATGGCCAAAAATATGGGGATAATCGGTGGAAATTATGGCAATAATGCAAAAATGATTTTTGTTCATACTGATGATATTGCAGAAGTTGCATTTAATGAATTGAACAATCTTTCATTTAAAGGGAAAAGCATACGCTACATTGCAAGCGATGAAAAAACAACTGATGAAGTTGCTTCAATTTTAGGGAAAGCCATAGGTAATCCTAAATTAACTTGGGTTAATTTCAGTGATGAGGATACCAAAAATGCATTACTCAAACTTGGATTACCAAAAGAAGTAGCCAGAAACTATGCTGAAATGGGAAGCGCAATGCGAAGCGGTGAAATGCAATCGGACTACAGTAAACATCGCCCAGAAACATTTGGGAAAACCAAACTGGAAACTTTTGCTAAGACTTTTGCGAGTGTTTACAGTAAAACACCTGTTTCGACTTAATCAAATGTTAGAAATTGATTTCATTTTGAAACCGTGGGGTGTGATTAAAAATTACATCCCAACGGTTATATTTTAATGCTCTTATTCAGAAATTCTAAAATGCAATAATCTTTTTGCAGGGGAAATTAACTTTTAGGATTAACTTTCTCTATTTTAAATACAACTGGCATTAATCCGTCTGAGCAACTGCTAATTGCCATTCCAGGTTGTTTCATCCAGGGATAACTTCCATCAAACATGATATGGGTTACATCTTTTTGAATATCGCCCCATGCCCATGCACAGAAACCTTCAGGGATATTGTTGTGATCTGCAACCAAAAATTCCTGCCCAACCGTTAAAATATGACACCCAAGGCATTGATCTGAAAGATCTAAACTACTATACTCATCAACTAAATCCTTGTTAATCATCTTTTTCAGAACTGTAATCCTACAACTTGCCATGACTCCGGGTTTTATTCGTTTTAAAAGACGAAATTTACCCAAAATGCATGTAATACTCTTCTTTTTTAGGTTGATCTATATCATTCAACCAATTTTAAAATTCGAGCTCTTTTACCTATTCTGAAATTAACAAAGACCAAAAGAAAACACGAGGTAACAATAATAAATGCACCTGCCATCTCAATAGTGCTATAATGTTCGTGAAAAATGAACCAGCCAGAAAATAGGTTGAAGACTGGCACCATGGATTGTAGCAACGATCCGGTTGCCACATTTACATATTTATATCCTTCAGTCATAAAAAGCTGACCAATGGTAGCAACTACACCAACCAAAACGAGTAAAAGCAATTCGTTAAGGTTTCCTTTTGCCTGTGTTGTTCCTGAGGGTATCAGGAACATCCAAAAGCCCACAATGCATTGTGAAAAGAATATGGCGTAAGAATTATCACTGTCGTGCAATTTTTTAACAAATACGACGGCAAGTCCAGTTGTAACAGATCCGGCAATGGCAATCATTTCGTAGATCCCCATTCCGGAAAGCGATCCATTTGCTCCGCCAACAGAGAGCAGCACAAGACCGGCAAATGAAATGCCGATAATCACGAACTTAATGGGTTCCACTTTTTCTTTCAGGATAAGCATACTGAAAAGCGTTGCAAAAATCGGATACGAATAAATATATACCGAACCCTTGCCAACACCAAGCTTGAGAATTGCCAGATAGAAAAGGAAAACAGCAATGCCACCAACAAATCCTCTCCAAAACAATCCTATTTTGTCGTTAAAATTCAAATGGATAACTCCAAAAAGTGACAAAACCCCAATTATTCCAAGTCCGATTGCAAACCTGAAAAAGGTTGTTTGATAACTTGATACATTAG
>Ga0302292_1002228_pt1 | contig 11763 bp, 10 predicted proteins | sample III_Fen_N2_1_FD_194553 | JGI IMG/M metagenome (GOLD analysis project Ga0302292, IMG submission 194553) | Peat permafrost microbial communities from Stordalen Mire near Abisko, Sweden - III_Fen_N2_1 | ecosystem: Environmental > Terrestrial > Soil > Wetlands > Permafrost | place: Sweden: Abisko...
GGCGCATCTCAGAGTCCGTTCAACTCATTTTTACTACTTCAAGGACTTGAAACACTTTCGATCCGCATGGAAAGACACATCCAAAATACGGTTGCCCTGGCACAGTGGCTCGAAAAACATCCGAAAGTGGAAAGTGTGAATTATCCGGGATTGAAAAACAGTCCATCATACGAACTGGCACAAAAATATCTTCCGAAAGGAGCCGGGGGTGTGTTATCTTTTGGTGTAAAAGGTGACAAGGAAGCCGCTATTCAATTGGTTAACAGCCTCAAACTGGTTAGCCATCTGGCCAATGTGGGTGATGCCAAAACGCTGATTATTCAACCTTCGGCAACCACACATCAGCAACTGTCCGACGAAGCTCAGGTGGCAGCCGGAGTTTATCCAAATTCTCTGCGCGTTTCAGTCGGCCTTGAACACATCGACGATATTATTGCCGATTTTGATCAAGCCCTGAACCAAATTGCTTAATTTTACAGTCTTTTCCGGAATTTCAGTATAAAACTGAAGTTCCGGAATTATTAATGAAAAATACAACGCCATGCCAATAAATGTTCCTGATCAGTTACCTGCAGTAGAAATTCTCCAGAAAGAGAATATCTTCATCATGGATGAGACACGCGCCGAGCACCAGGATATCCGCCCGCTTAAGATCATCATTATCAACCTGATGCCTGTAAAAATAACTACTGAAACCGATCTGATCCGGTTGTTGTCAAATTCGCCCTTGCAGGTTGAAGTGGAATTTTTGAAAATGAAAGGTCACGAATCGAAAAATACGCCTGAAGATCACATGAATGCGTTTTACAAAACCTTTGATCAGTTAAAAGGGAAAAATTACGATGGCATGATTATTACAGGCGCCCCGGTTGAATTGCTTCCCTTCAAGGACGTTACCTACTGGGCTGAACTTACCGCGATTTTCGACTGGTCGAAAAAACATGTTACCTCTACCCTCTTTATTTGCTGGGCAGCTCAGGCCGGTCTGTTTCATTTTTACGGTATTCCAAAGTACCAACTTGACAAAAAAATGTTCGGTGTATTCAAACACTATAACCTGATGGATACTTTGCCCATCTTTCGTGGATTTGACGATGAATATTTTGTTCCTCATTCCCGTCACACCGAAATCAGGGAGGAAGACATCAGAAAAGTTCACGAATTGAATATCGTCTCGAAATCAAATGAATCGGGCGTAAACATCGTTATGACTTACGATGGCCGTCAATTTTTTATCACAGGGCATTCTGAGTATTCGCGTAATACACTTGATGCAGAATATAAAAGAGATTTGAAGAAAAAATTACCCATTGAAATACCGGCAAATTACTATCCGGATAATAATCCTGAGAACAAACCGGTTATGCGATGGAAAGGTCATGCCAACCTGCTGATTTCGAATTGGCTGAACTACTATGTTTACCAGGCAACGCCATTCGATCTGGATAACATAGACAGTTTGAATTTTGAGATTTGAGAAACTTTCAGCGAATTACTTTTTGATAATCAGGAATTCTGTACGGCGGTTTAATGCACGACCTTCAGGAGTATCGTTCGTACTGATTGGAATCGAAAAACCATAACCGGCATAAGTCATTCGGCGGGAGTCAATGCCTTTTTCAACAAGATATTTGTTCACTGCCAACGCCCTCGATTCTGAAAGTTTTCGATTCATTTCCTCACTACCAATATTATCGGTATGTCCCTGAATTTGAATGAAAAGCGTTTTATTCAAATTCAGGAAATCGATTAATTTTTGCAATTCAGCAATCGATTCCGGGAGTAATTCGTACGATGCCGTATTGAAAAATATATTGCGAAGAACAACAACCCCACCCACCTTTATTTTTTTAAGCTTTATTTCAAGAACATAAGGATCAATCATTTCCTTTTTCTCTTTTAGTTGAAAATTATCGGAATAGAACAAATACCCCTCTCTCGAAACATTAAAAGCATATTCTTTCCCCAAAGGAAGACACATCAGGAATTCGCCTTTTTCCCAGCACGATTCGCCTCGGATAACCGACTTTGTATTTTCAAGGTCGATTAGTTCAACCTGGGCACAAACAGGCTCACCTGAGTCTTCATCAACCACTTTCCCTTTGATATATGAAACGGAAGAAGGCCGTGCACCAGGGTACAATTCGAATGAATAAATATCCATTCCACTTGAACCAGGCCGATCGGATGAGTAGTAGGCGTTTTTTCCTGAAGCATCAACCACCAGGCCCTGTTCATCCTTATATGAATTAATCGGATAACCAATGTTTTGAGGACTTGACCATACAGAATCATTCTTTTGACGGCTATAAAAGATGTCGTAACCGCCCATTCCGGGCCAGTAATCTGATGCAAAATACAGGGTTTTTCCATCAGAATGAATAAATGGTGATATTTCATTACCGGGAGTGTTTACTGAATCGCCCAGGTTGACTGGCTTCCCCCAAACAGGTGTTCCCCAAGCCGAAAAACCTTTAAGTTTGCATCTCCAGATATCCATTCCTCCCTTTCCACCTTTGCGATTACTGACAAAATAGAGCATTTCCCCATTAGCAGAAATGGATGGCTGAGATTCCCAGGAAGGAGAATTTACAGGTTCGCCTGCGTTCAGGGGTGCTGACCAATCCCCATTTTTGTTGCGTGAAAAATAAATGTCGCAACTACCTCTTCCGTCATTCCTGGTGCAAGCGGTAAAAAACAATAATTTTCCATCAGTTGAAATGGTCTGGGCACCTTCGTTGTATGCTGAATTAATTGAAGAAAGTGGTTTGCCGGGCTGCCAAATTCCGTTTTCAAAAGTGGAAGTATAAAAATCTTCTTGCGGAGGCTGGTAGTGATCCGTTTTCTTGTTTCCCGATCCAACCAGCCTTGTATAAATAATTGTTTTTCCGTCGACAGTTATGCTGGGCCAATATTCATCATCGGCCGAATTGATGTTACTCCCAAGATTGACAGATTTAAAAGGTACCGGCCTTTTGAGTAAATTAACAGCTCCTTCACATTTCACCTTATTCAGCAGGGCTTTGGCTGAAAAAGTGCCACTATTCCCAGCCTTGTCCAGGTAATTTTTGTAAGCATCATAGGCTTTCTGGTATAAACCGGAACGGTAATAGGCGTTTCCTAGTACATAGTATAATTTAGGAGACTTATCTGAGCTAATCCGTACAACTGCCTCAAGCGATTTTATTTGTGGAATGATCGAATCAATTTCCTGATATATATCCGATTTCATAAGGTAGGCATCCATAAAACAGGAATCAACTTCAATAATATGATTCAGTATTTCAATGGATTTGCTGAATTGCTTACTGTCGTAAGCCGTTTGTGCCTGCTGAAAAAGTTTGGACATTTTTTTATCATCCTGGGTATTTTGAGCCAAGGTCAACTCGCAGAAACACAAAAATAAAATGAAAAAATATCTGAACATACCGATTCTTTCAGTTTTGCCTAGGCAATTTATGCTTTTAAGCCGACTTTTCTATTCTTATTTTCACAAATCAGGAAAACAAAACAGTTTTTAAATCTGTCAATCAATATCCCGATGGATATGTACTGAACGAAAGGGCAATGAATTATATTTTTCGGGAACAGTTAAAACTTTTGAATTTGATTTTCCGTATTCATGGTAAGTTTTGTTTAAAGCTAGAAATACAGATATCCAACCTGTCGAAAATGGGACTAGAAATATTTTAAAACACAACAACTTGTATTTTTATTTTTTTTTCTTAGGTTTAACAAACAAATAACATATTCTATTATTAACTTTTAAAACTTTTATTATCAATCTTTTAGATTTTTCGAAATGAAAACAAACAAGAATCTGAAATTTACAAAAAAAGGTATTGAACCTTTAAAAGCTGACACTGAATCGATAAAAAGTAGCAAACTACTGAAAGACAAGGGCTCAAAAAGAAGATTATCTATTTATGACGATTTTGAGGATGAAAATTTAGATGAACTTGATTATAAATATAGCGACGACCAATTTGATGAAGAATAAAATATAATTTCATAAAAAAAATGCTTCCCAAGGGGTTGACATTAAAAGAAAAGAACCGGAATTCCGGTTCTTTTCTTTTTTGTGTAACTAATCTTTTTTCGAAGGTATTTTCTCAATTGTTCCTGAATAATTCATCCAGGTCCGGTCCCGAAAAGAAATACTTAGTTCGGCATAACCATCCAGTCCTGCTGTCAGAAAAATAGTATAACCTTCTCTTGAATCGGAAAGCTGGGTGGATAGTTTAAATAGCTTCTTTTTCTCTACCCATTGCTGGTTAATATTATCAGCTTTCAGGTCAAATTTTACGCCACCTTCATTGTTATTACGAACAACGAAAGTTCGTCCGTAATATGGTAAAAATGAAACAATATGAAGACTATCGAAAACCATAGAATAACCATACGAAAGATTATTGAAATTGCCAAGAACTGAGTTCGCCGAACGGGCCACAAACTGGAACTTTCCGTTTTGAATAAGATGCGCCATTTCAAGTCTTTCCCGGGCTTTTTTCTCTTTTTTTGTATTGTCCTGAGATCCAAATAATCCCAAACTGACCAGAATCAAAACGATTGCGCCTAAATATTTCATTTTCCTGAATTTTAGTAACAGCATACTGGTCTACGAAAACCTACAATCCTGGTTACCAAATCAAACACCCATTTACCAATTCACAACATTTTCAGGATGTCCTGACAAAAATGATTTCAGGTTTCTGACTGTAATATCCATTAACCGCTGACGTGCCTCGCTGGTTGCCCAGGCAATATGCGGTGTAATAAAGCAATTTTTTGCTTTTAAAAGCGGATTTTCAGATGAAGGAGGTTCGGTTGAAAGTACATCAAGACAGGCAGCGGCAATTTTCCCCGAATTAAGTGCAAAAGCCAAATCGGCTTCATCGACAAGTGCACCTCTTCCTGTGTTTATCAGTACTGAAGTATTTTTCATTGTTTGAATCAGTTTGCTGTTCACAAAAGCATCATTTTCGGCTGTGAGCGGACAATTCAGACTCACGAAATCACTTTCAGCAAAGACTTCACCCAACGATTTCTGTTCAATTCCATCCGGAAGATTGGTTTTTATTGAACGGTTTTGAAAAATCACTTTCATTCCGAAAGCCCGGGCAATTTCGGCTACTTTCTGACCAATTCGGCCATAACCAACAATCCCAATGGTTTTACCTGAAAGTTCAGTCAGAGGTGATTTCCAGTAGGCAAAATCAGGACTGGCACTCCACTCGCCATCCCTAACCGAATCAGCCAGAAGGCCAACCCGGTTTGCAACATTCAGAATATGGGCAAAAACAAGTTGAGCCACCGATTCAGTGCTGTAAGCCGGAATATTGGACACTACAATATTCCGTTCTTTGGCAGCCCGAACATCAATCACATTGTATCCGGTGGCTGTAACGCCAATGTATTTCAGGGTTGGTAGCTGATCCATTAAATCCCTACTGATGACTACTTTATTGGTTATGAGTACATCCGAGCCCTCCGATCTGAGTAAAACTTCTTCACGGCTGGTCCGGTCATAAATAATACAATCACCCAGATGTTTCAATTTTTCCCATGACAGATCGCCCGGATTGAGCGCATATCCATCCAATACAACTATTTTCACAATGTGATGAATTAATTTCAGTACAAAGAAAATTTAAAATGACAGTTATCCCAATCCTATCTGCTTTTCCTTTTGCCGGTTGCGATAAAAACAATCGGTAAGATTGCATAACGAACAAGTATACTCACGGAATTTTACGTCTTTGCCCATCCCGATAATTCCGCTTACCGATTTGATCGGATGCATTAAAGCAGATTTTGTTAGGCTGATGCCACAACACCCTTCAGGAAAAAAAGAAAATAGCTTGTGTTGATCGGCTATATTCCAATGACAATAACCAGGACTGTAACGGTTGGTGACTAATTGTCCACGCAATGCAGCCATATCCCTGATTTCCTGATGAATTTTATCCATAGCGGCTTCAGCGATAATAGAACCCAAAACATCGTATACATATCCCAAAACCGGATCTTCGCCTAACATCAACTCACGCGATATTTCGCTGATTTCCTTGCCGGCAGTGCAAATAAAAAACACAATAGATTCAGAATTCCGGATTTCTTTTGCGATCGTTTTTCCAATACGAAATTCAACATCATCAACTATAATTCGATCCTTTGCATCCGAAAAACGGATTTGTTCTGCAATAAAAATTGCGCCATGAATGTCACCGAAAGTTTCTGCTTTTTCGATGGCTTCTGAAAGATATCCTTCAAATGGTTCCGGAAGGTTTCCTTCAGGATATCCAAGAAGTGCAAAGATTTCTGAATAATTAATATCCAGTTGCCTGAAAGAATTGGCGAATTCTTTGATCATAAGCAAAATTTCAAAGAATTCTCACAGCATGATGCACTTCGCAGATATGATCCGGCGTTGTTCCGCAACATCCACCAATAATATTTGCACCGGCTTCAACTATCTCTTTTATTCTATTGGCCATATCAGCAGGCGATTCAGGAAAAGTCGTCTCACCATCGCAATATTGGGGCATTCCGGCATTGGCATGAATCAGGATTGGTATCTTCGCATTCACTTTCCTGATTTCTTTAACAATACCAATCATCTCGGCCATTCCGTTTCCGCAGTTGGCTCCAACTACAGTAGCGCCGGCATCGATCAATGCCTCCACCATTTCAGTTGGCGAGATTCCCATCATGGTGCGATATTCGCCGCTCAGTATTTTATCAAATGTCATGGTACAAATTACCTCACAACCGGTGTTTTCGCTGGCCGCCTTTACTGCTAAACGGGCTTCTTCCAGATCAGTCATTGTTTCAATTACAATGGCATCAGCGCCCCCGGCTTCCAATGCCATCGACTGTTCCTTAAAAGCCTGGTAAAGTTCGTCTTCTGTGACTTCTTCCATCATCAGAAGTTTTCCTGTTGGACCAACAGATCCAAGCACAAAATGATCGGGACCAGCGGCTCTGCGGCTTATTTCAGCGGCCAGTTTATTAAGTTCAAATACCTGATTTTCCAATCCGTAGTTTTTCAACTTAAAATAATTTCCGCCGAAACTGTTGGTTTCAATCATATCTGCACCAGCATCGATATAACTGCGGGCGATGTCATAAACATCATCTGGCCTCGAAAGATTCCAAGATTCCGGACATTCTCCCGGTTTTAAACCTTTCTTCTGAAGAAAAGTTCCCCAGGCTCCATCCGACACAAGCACTTTCCCATTCTGTATTTCCTGAAATATTTTTTTCATATGGAATTTTTCACTTCATCCGAAAAGGTTAATATCTAAGCAATTTTAGCATTCAAAAACTCAACCAACCCCTGAGGATCAGGAGAATAATGATCAGCGCCAATTTTCTGGCAAAAATCCTGATTGACAGGGGCACCACCTATGGTAACATAAGTTCCCGGAGCAGCATCCTTGATATCGCGCGTTATTTTTTCCATGCTGGCCATTGTTGTTGTTAGCAGGCACGACAAACCAACAACAGCCTCCGGATTGTCCTTTACTGCAGTAACGAACTTTTCTGAACCTACATCTGTTCCCAAATCGACAACTTTGTAACCGTTTCCTTCAACCATCATTGAAACCAGGTTTTTACCAATATCGTGTAAATCGCCCAGAACGGTTCCAATAATAAAAGTTCCTTTCTGTCGGGCAGCACCCGAAAGAAAATACGGTTTCAGATGCACAAGCGCCGTGCTCATTGCTTTGGCCGACATCAGCACTTGCGGCACAAACACTTTATTTTCCCGAAACTTAACACCTATTCTTTCCATCCCGGGCATGAGACCCAACATTAGGATATCTTGTGGATCGACACCTTCTTCAAGGGCTTTTTTGGTTATTTCATCGGCGCCTTCCTGTCCCTTCATCTGTGGTGGATAGGGTGATGCCAGGTTTATCTTTCCAAATTCGACACAATCTGAAAGTTTTACTAACAATTCATTCATAGTTTTTTGGTTTTCAAAAGTCCCATCGTCTTATCCTCATAATGGCAATAGAACAGTATTTATAGTTTTTAAAGATGTGAAATATTTCGAAAATAAAGATGTGCAAGAACAGCGTATGTTTACATGAGACAGCGTTTATTTTCTATTATTTAATGTAATCCTTGATAATCAACCGCCTTCGTTCAAAGGTATACGCAGAAAAATAACCCAAAGCTCCATTATTGAAATTACTGATCGGATTTGAAGGAGATGCAGACTGAAGTGTTTCAGTTGCGGTAATAGTCCTTAATGTTGAAAAGTATTGGTAAGCCGCCTTATCGATCGATTGCATTTCAATGGTAAATGTATCAGTTTTCTGGAATACGAAAGCACCCTGTGTAAGACCAACTATTTCGCCGTTAAATAATTTATCGGAGTAAACTGAGATATCACCATGATCATCAACCGGTTTTCCATTTACCAAATACTTAAACCGGTAATAATTTTCCTCTTGAGGAGGATCTATGACAAAGCAAACGATTTTATATCCGCTGTCGAACAGGCCCAGTCCATCGAAATAAGTAAACTGCAGATCGGCAATTGGCACCAATTTAGGCATATATGATCGTGCAGAGTATTTCTTTCCATCATATTCAACATCGATATTGTACCAATTTTTGTCAGTAATAACAATATCTTCGAGTGTATAAATTCCCGGTTTCGTTTCAGTAAAATAAACAGAACTTCCTTTATCAATATGAATGCTCACCTTTGCCCCTGAAACCGGATTCTCTGATCCTGCCTGAAAATAAGGTGATGTCATTGAAACCTTCACTGTTACCGGAATCCGTCTATTGTTTATTGCAGCTTCAATCACAATCACTTTTTTTGTATCTGATAAATCGAATTCAATGACCTTCTCGCATCCCGAAAAGAAAGCGGTAATCAGGAAAAAAAACGATATTGTCAAAAACTTTTTCACAACAATTAAAATTTGAATTTATAACTGAATGAAGGAACGATCTTGAATAAAGAAATCTGTACTGCTTCTGTAACATCCGGATTATCTTTCTTTTCCCTGAATGAGATAAAATAGGCATTCTCTCTTCCATAGGCATTGTAAATCGAAAAATTCCAGCTCGATTCAAACCGAACCGACTGTTTTCTGATCCAGGTCATTCCAAGGTCGAGCCGGTGATAATCCGGCATTCGGTAACCATTTCGTTTGGTGTAGTAGCCCACTACCCTTCCGTCGATCACATATTTTCCTTCGGGGAAAGTTACTGCATTTCCGGTATTGTAAACCCATGTGGCCGAAATTTTTAATTTTCGGGTCAGATCATACATGGCAACAACCGAAATATCATGTCGACGGTCCTGACGTGCCGGGAATGGTTCGCCATTATCAATTTTATCAAACTTGCGCATGCTTTTCGACCATGTATATCCAACCCAGCCGGTTAGCCTTCCTGAATTTTTCCTAAAAAGAAATTCCGCGCCATAAGCCCATCCCTTTCCATAAACCAGTTCTGCCTCCACCGTTTTATTGAACACCAAATCAGCGCCGGTTTTGTAGTCAATCTGGTTTTGAAGATTTTTATAATAAACTTCAACTGAAGATTCAAAATGATTGACACTGCTGTTCCTGAAATACCCAGCCGACCACTGGTCGGAAATTTGTGGTTTTACATTATTGCTGGTAGGAAGCCAAACGTCGGTGGGTGTCGATGAAGTGGTATTCGATAACAGGTGGATGAACTGGTATATGTGATTATATGAAGCTTTAAATGAAGACTGCTGATTTATCCGGTAATTCAATGCCAGTCGTGGCTCTGGTCCTCCCTGTGTTTTTATCATCTTGAATGTTTTGTAACTGACCGTATCAATCAGTTCACCATCCTGATCAAAATCATAAACATCCCCTGGACCAATATTGGAAAATAGGGCGAGACGCAAGCCATAATTGAGCTGCAGACTTGGTGTCAACTGCTGACTATTTGAAAGATATAGGGCACTTTCAAAGGCCCGGCGAGGTCGAACAGAAAATGAATTATAAAGGCTTCCCGGTGCGGCCTGAACATCACCGGGCACAATCTTGTGATAAATCAGGTTGAAACCAAATTTCAGCGTGTTTATGGTATTTGGATACCAGCTAAAGTCTTCCTTTAAGTTGTAGTCTTCAATGTGCGATCCCATAATTACTTTGCTATCTCCTGTAATATCCATCTCATATGAATATTTGCTGAAAATAAACGAATTGTTTGAGAACAATTTATCGTTAAAAGTATGGTTCAGGCGAACAGTTGCAGTCTTGCTTCCCCAGTCGAACCCAGACTGATCCTTTATATTGAAATTGTCGCGACCCAGGTAGCCTGAAATAAACAAGCGATTCGACTGATTCAATCTGTAATTGGCTTTCAGGTTAAGGTCGTAAAAATAAAGTTTGGCATCGCGGATATCTTTGCTTGAAGCCAGGTTTAGAAAAAGATCGGCATAGGTTCGCCGTCCGCTTATTATAAATGAACCTTCATCTTTTTTGATAGGGCCTTCCAGGCTTATATTTGATGAAATCAGGCCAATATTACCAGTGGTATGATAATCATTCATATCGCCCTCCTTCATTCGGATATCGAGCACGGAAGAAGCCCTTCCTCCGTATTCAGCAGGAATCGATCCTTTCATTAGAGTGGCTTCACGAATGGCTTCAGAATTAAAAACCGAAAAAAAACCGAGCAGGTGCGAGGCATTGTAAACAGGAGCTTCGTCAAGTAAAATCAGGTTTTGATCGAGACCTCCACCCCGAACAAAAAAACCGGTATTTCCTTCACCAACCTGTTTTACACCAGGCATCAACTGAATGGTTTTTACCAGGTCGTGTTCGCCAAAGAAAACCGGAATATTTTCAGTTTGTTTTGGCGTGATCTTCACATTTCCCATATCAATCGAAGAAACATTCCGGTCTGGGTCTAGGTTTCTAACTTCCACTTTATTCAACTCGTAACTAACTGAATTCAAGCAAATATCAAGCACTTTAGATGAATGTAGATCAACTGGAATCACAATATTTTCGCTTCCCAAAAGACGGACAGAAATCTGGTAAGTCCCTTCAGGAATTGTGAGTGAATAAAAACCATATGCATTGCATAGTGCAGAATAGCTTGTGTTTTGCACTGAAACCAATGCTCCTGCAAGGTCTTCGCCACTGGATGCATCAGAAACTGTTCCGCTGAGGGTGAATTTTTGCTGTGCAAACGCCCCGATGAAAGCAATTCCCAGAAAAACTGTCGCCAAAATGCGGTGAATACTCATGCTTGTCATTAATTTCGTTAAAAATAGTTTTATTAAGTCTTAAATGAAGCGGAAATAACCCATTTTGTTTGATGTTTTTGAAACACTTAGGAAAATGATGTGATATTAAATCTTGAAACATTAAATACAAAAAGGTACTTTTGTCAATTCATGCTAATAGTGGTTACCGGATATGCGATAACTTTCTATCTTTATTCTCAATTTTAAAATAAACAAATCAATGCTTCCATAAAATGAAAAACAAATTGAAACTTCAGGATATTATCGACAAAAAAATTCTGAGTGAGAGAAAAGTGTTCCTTTGGGGACAAGTCGACGACCATTCAGCCAAACACGTAATTGACAGATTGTTATACCTCGAATTGGAGGAACCTGGTAAGGAAATTCAACTGATTATTAATAGCCCGGGTGGTTATGTAACCTCCGGATTTGCCATTTACGATGCAATTAAAGGTATTTCGAGTCCGATTTCAACAATATGCACCGGACTGGCTGCCTCGATG
>Ga0302292_1002230_pt1 | contig 11759 bp, 10 predicted proteins | sample III_Fen_N2_1_FD_194553 | JGI IMG/M metagenome (GOLD analysis project Ga0302292, IMG submission 194553) | Peat permafrost microbial communities from Stordalen Mire near Abisko, Sweden - III_Fen_N2_1 | ecosystem: Environmental > Terrestrial > Soil > Wetlands > Permafrost | place: Sweden: Abisko...
TTGCCTGATTTTCTTTGATTCTCATCTGAGCCAACTCCCTAAAACCTTTAGCCTTTAGGTGCCAGAAAGGGCGATGGACCTTTTGAATCGAATATTTAGTAAATCCGGCCAGATGAAACAGCTCGATCAATTTATCAGCGCTTTCGCCGGTAAGATTATTATGGAGTGATAGCAATTCCGACATGAAAACATCCCGGTAAACATTGTCTTTCAACTCTCTAATTAACGACTCAGGAATACGCTCCGGATGCTCTTCGTAAAGCCAGTCAGTAATAAAATCACGGTATCGATCCTGGCATTTCAGCTGCTTAAACTTAATATATCCTTGTCGTATCCTCCTGTATATTAGATATGTTGCCAACAAAATAGATGAAAATAAAAAAAACAGGTTCAGGAAAATAATGGCTTTAATAAGAATTCCAGATTCCAAATAGAAGTTTAACACCCTTTTGAAAAATGTGGATTTATTGTTCTGGGCTATTGGATCGGAAAAGAGTGTAAAATACCCTTTTCGATCAGATGTCTGCAAAGAATCCTTAAGTATTCTTTTGGAGGAATACAAAGTATCAGATAACCGAGCTAAACTCTTTTCAGGAATTTGTTTAGCTTTGGAAGAGATTGTATCAGAGGGGACAGGGATAACGATGTGGGTTGGCTTTTTACTAACAGGATTGATCAGCTTGTCACTTCCCCGGTGTTTGATTATCAATTTCATACCTTCAATGACTACGTAGTTCCTATCAAGGTAGTTCCATCTTCGAATCGAATCTTCATTTACATTGTAATACGACGAGATCCGGTAGACATTTTCACCCTTCTTAACGATATGATAAATAGTATCGGGGGATGCATGCCTGTATGTACAAAACCCTTGCACAAAAAACATTAAAATAAAGAGTATAATAACTACAGGATACCTCATCTGCAACTTGTTAATGTGCTTGAATTCAAAAATATGATAAACAAAATATCGATTAATTATAAAAACAGAGACGCTTTTTAAACATTCAACTAATTTTTAAAACAAAGTGCTGACTCCAATATCCAAAGAATAACGGTCACGTTTAACACCTGCCCTGATCTCTTCACGTGCATATCCGGTCCCCAGGTTTAAAAAAAACCGGGAGGCAAATTTTTGTTGATACTCAAGCGCTATTTTATTGGATTTCAAATAATAACCCGGATTATAAGCATATTGCTGCACATCAGGTGAAATGCCTGTACCAACAATAAGCGACACATAACAATCGGCGTCAGCCAGGTAGCGTCTGATTGTTAAATTTGCCGATGTCGACCATCCACCTTTCCCCGGTGTCAGATATGGCCTTAAAGAAAACCAGTAATTTCCTAAATATTTACCGATCGTTCCGGTGTAAATCATTACCATATTTGAGTCGACTGCTGCGATATTATTATCACTGAAATTCATATACCGGAATCCAACTGAAAATTCGAAACTTGAAGGTAATTTGAAATAAGGTTCGACCGAAAGACGTGAATAGGGAAAATTCTTTTTGTCTGAAATTCCGGTATTGAAATATAAATATATCCCTTTCGCAATGGTGGGATAGGCGTCGAGTTCAATTTGATTTCCGCTATATCCAAACCGGCTGGCAAAATTATACCGCAAAGTGACTGTGCCAAAAGTCTTGGTTTTCCGCCCGATTGATGCTGAGGCAAAGTTCCAGGGATTATCATTACTATAAAGGTAAACCCAATAGTTCAATGTTAGTTTGTTAATCATCCTCGCCTGCTTGATACTCAAAAGCAGATTATTAGCATCCTTATTGGATGGATCTAATGTAAGAACCTGATTAAGAAGATCGGATGCCTGCTTATAATCTCCAGATTTATTAAGAGCCCTGGCCTTTTTATAAAGAAACAAACCGTCTTTCGGGTGAAAAGACAACCCGATATCGGCCATTTTAATTGCTCCCGGATAATTGTCGCTTAAAAGTTCAGCATCGATCAATGCATCAATGGCATCATAATAGCCGGCACGCCGCTCAATAACCTTGTTTAGTACAATTCGGGCAGAATCATATTTCTGATCCCAAAGGTAGGTCCTTCCCATCAAAACGGCGGCATCCCAATAGGTGCTGTCGTGGGAAAGGATCTGCCGGCAAATTTGTCGTGACTTGTCCTTTCCGTTATTGTACGCAAATTGGCGGGCTTTAGCAAGAAGCGATTCCAACGAAGTCGTATCTTTTGTCGCTTCTGTTTGAGCATCAACTGACAATTGCAGAAAGGAGAAAATAAAAATAAGAAAAACTGCGATAAATTTATCTACCATCCTCATAAATTCATTCTATCTTCTAATTAACAACCTTTTTACACGAATTGAGACTTCATTTGGACTAAACGGTTTTGTGATATAATCGTCGGCACCCAGTTTAAACGCTTCAATAATCGAATCTTCGTTGCTAAGGCTTGACAGAACAATTATAGGCATTTTCAAATTTAATTCATTCCTGATTTTATTAATCAACTCAAATCCTCCTACAAATGGCATTAAAATATCTGTTATTACCAAATCATAATTAGTTTGACTGATCATTTCGCAAGCTTTAATGCCATCAGAAACAGCGTCCACCTCATACTCGTCACTTTTAAGTTTATGCTGAATTGCCTTAATCATCATATAGTCATCTTCAACAACTAAAATCCTCATAATTTAACCTTTAGCTTTAGTTTTATATTCAATAAATGCAGTCTTTCAAATCATTTTTTTCAAATCCCCGATACCGATATTTATTATTCTTATGGCTCTTTCGATAACAACAGACAAATCATCCATATGTTTATAATCATTCTCAATTTTTTCAATGTCAGGGATAGCAGCCAATATGCCGACAAACGTAAGCTGTGGAAGAAGTTTATGTGCAGCAAAGTGTAAATTCTCCTGATCTCCCGACAAGGCACTTTCCCTTAACAAATTGAGCAGACGGGGGCCATTCTCAAGGAAATAGGTGATAATCTCATGAATAAAAGCCCCATCTCCTCCAGCCATCTCTTCCAAATAGGTAAGGTCAGGAAGTGGATAATTGATGTTCTCATTTAATTCACCGGCTGATTGATTGCAATTTTCCAATGATTCGGTCATAAATATTTTTTTATAGACAACATTCTATTTCTCTCAAATGTTCTGTTTCTCTCAAATTTAAAAGCACAAATGAAGACAATAACAGGTTAAAGTTATTATAATTATTCCGGAATACAACACTAAAAGCTCCATTTTTTATTTAAAAAATACAAACCATCGATGAAAAACAGGTGTTTAATCAAAATGAAAAAAATTGTATCTTAGCTGAAAGGTTTTAGTCTGTATTCTTATAATTATTGTCTGTTATTACAGCATTTAAAATTAAACAATATGGAAACAACTGATAAAGAGGTTTTAATAGAAGCGATAACAGATTGTGCCAAAGAAGATGGTTGGGCCAATCTTGCTGATATTGGGGTTTTCCTTAGCGGGAAAGGGATCAAATACGGCAAATTATCAAAATTTATCCTGCGCTTTCCGGAGCTCGTTGAAACCAGAATTGATGAAACAAGGCAACCTCCTGTCGTTTATGCCACATTAATAAAATCTTAATCTGCCATTTTCTGGAGCATAAATAGTACTTTTGTCGCTCATTTATCAGGAGGGAGCTTATAGTTAATGAAAACCCTTACATTTGATTTTATTGTAGTTGGCAGTGGCCTCGCCGGTTTGCTTGCTGCTTTTCATGCCGCAGATTACGGTACTGTTGCCCTCATATCCAAATCTGAACTTGATATAAGCAACTCATATCACGCTCAGGGGGGTATAGCTGCGGCGATAGGTGAGGACGATCATCCACGTTTTCATTTCGAAGACACTTTACTTGCTGGTCGCTATTTGTGTGATCATGATGCTGTATCTCTGCTTGTCAACGAAGGTCTTGATCGCGTGAAGGAACTCATGGGGAACGGGATGGAGTTCGATAAGGATTTGGATGGTAATCTTAAACTGGGGCTCGAAGGTGGTCATTCAAAACGAAGGATTTTGCATGCCGATGGTGATGCAACCGGAAAGATGATGACCAGTTTTATGCTGAGAAAAGTATTAAACAAACCAGAGATTACACCATTTGAATACTGCGCAGCTGTAAAAATAATTGTGGAAGATAACGTTTGTAAGGGAGTCCAAACGCTACAATATACTGACGGAGAAAATATTACATTTCTTGGAAAAGCAACCGTTTTGGCAACTGGTGGTCTTTCACGGCTCTATTCGCGATCAACAAATCCCTATACCGCTACAGGAGATGGGATTGCCCTTGCATGGCAAGCCGGAGCACGTTTAGCCGATATGGAATTTATTCAGTTTCATCCCACCGCGCTTTCAATACCGGGTGAAGAGGCTTACCTGATCAGTGAAGCAGTTCGGGGAGAGGGAGCACATCTGCTTGATGTAAATGGTGTCCGTTTTATGCCCGATATCCACCCGCTGGCAGAACTTGCACCACGCGATGTCGTCTCCTCTGCAATTTTCAAAAGAATGCAGGAAACGGGATCAACCGTTTTTCTCAGCTTGAAACATCTTAATAGTGAAAATCTGGCTGAACGATTTCATTCAATCGACACACATCTTAAAGCATTTAATATTAATTTACTAACTGACCTGATTCCAATTGCTCCGGCAGCACATTATATGATGGGGGGAATCAGGACTGATGTTTGGGGACAGACAAACATCACCGGACTTTTTGCTTGCGGCGAGGTTGCTGCTACTGGGGTTATGGGCGCAAACCGATTGGCGAGTAATTCCCTGCTCGAATGTCTTGTTTATGGCAAAAGAGTGATTGAAAAAGCCCGGCAGTTAAAATTAAGTAAACCTTTGAAATTTAAGCAAAAACAGATGGTGCTTTGTCAGAAAACTGATCAAAAATTTCTGAAGGTAAAAAATGAACTGGCAAATATCATGAGCGATCAGGTTGGCATTGTCCGCGATGCAGAAGGTCTTAAGTCGGCACTCGATAGAATTGAGTCTATTGCGATACAATTTAAGGGACCTCAATCGGATTACAACTACCATAAAATTGCAAACCTTACCGATATCTGCCGTGTAATAACCTTATCTGCTCTTGAACGGAAAGAAAGTCGTGGCGGACATGACAGAATTGATTTTCCGAATGAAATTGAAGAGCAGTTACATCATATCATACAGGAAAAAGGGAAAGAAATTCAGTTCGAAGCTGTCAGAATTTCAGAAAATAATTTGTTATCGAATGAGTAAGAGTGAATTAAACTTTGAGGAATTAAAGTCTGTCATCGATTATGCTTTAATAGAGGATATCGGGAGTGGCGATATCACAACAAATCTACTGATTCCTATTGATTTACAAACAAAGGCAACAATGATAGCCAAATCAGCAGGAATCATTGCCGGCCTTGATGTGGCGGAATATGTTTTTAGAACGCTTAGTCCTGATATTATCTGGAAAGTGTTTGTAAATGATGGGGCCAAAGTAGAAAAAGGTGACCTGATCCTTGAAATAACCGGGTCATATCGCGCTTTGCTGACCGGCGAACGGCTGGCGTTAAACTTTTTACAACGGATGAGCGGGATCGCTACCATGACAGCTAATTTCGTAAACGCCTTGTCGGGTTATAAAACAAAGATTCTTGACACACGCAAGACTGTTCCAGGACTAAGACTTTTGGATAAATATGCCGTGATGATTGGCGGAGGAACCAATCATAGGATTGGTCTGTACGATATGGTTCTAATCAAAGATAATCACATTAAAGTTGCAGGTGGAATTTCAAAAGCTGTTGCCCAAATAAAAAAGAGTGTACCAGATGGAATAAAAATTGAGGTTGAGACAACGACAATTGAAGAGGTAAAAGAAGCATTAGCCGCCGGAGTCGATGTTATCATGCTCGATAATATGACCAACATGAGCATGGCAGATGCTGTAAAAATCATTAACGGTCGTGCAAAAGTAGAGGCTTCGGGAAACATGACATTGGAAAGACTTAAAGAGGTTGCTGCCACCGGAGTTGACTATATTTCAATTGGTGCCCTCACCCATTCAGTTGTTGCATTTGATATCAGTATGAACATTGAATCCTAATTAATTTGAATCTGGTCATCGACATAGGAAACAGCCTGACGAAAGTTGCAGTTTTTGATGCAATGGAAATTGTACAGATAATTTGCCTCGAAGAGCCCGTTATCGCCCGGTTGGCTGAAATTAAACGCAACTTCCCCCAATTAAATAAAGCAATCCTTTCGTCGGTAGTAGATGTTAATACGGATTTATTAAAGTTTCTAAATATTGAATTCGATTTTTTTATCGAATTCGACCACCAGACGGCAGTCCCAATTGAGAACCTTTATGAATCGAGAGAGACCTTAGGACTCGACAGATTAGCCGCAGCTGTGGGTGGTATCACGCTTTTCCCAGAGAAAAACCTCCTTGTGATTGATGCCGGAACCGCCATTACTTTTGATTTGATCGACTCGAATCATTGTTTTTTGGGTGGGAATATCTCGCCGGGATTAAAAATGAGATTCAGTGCGTTGCATAAATTTACTAAAAAACTCCCTGAAATCAAAAGTTCCGACCAGTGGTCCGACATCGGGAAGACAACAGAAGAGGCAATTAAGGCCGGGGTTCAGAACGGGATGATCTTCGAAATTGATGGGATGATCGATCATGTACACAACAATTGGCCCGGATGTCAGATTATTTTAACTGGAGGCGACTGTTTATTTTTTGATAAAAAGTTAAAAAACACCATCTTTGTAAAATTTGAAATTACCCTCATTGGGTTAAACCGTATTCTTGAATATAATGCTGAAAAAAATAAGTGGTAAATTTGCAATTGTGGCAGCGCTAATATTGCTGTCTTTCATTTTAAAGGCTCAGGATAAAAACAGTTCGAGCACTAGTTCTCCTTATTCCAGGTATGGGATTGGAACAATTAGTAGTTCTTCAGTGGGGCGAGGTTCGGCAATGGGTGGAATCGGGATTGGAACACGATATGGCTTTCAGATTAACGCCCAAAACCCCGCTTCTTATACTGCAATTGATACGATGACCTTTTTAATGGAATTCGGCGTGAGTTCCAGAAACTCAATTTACGAATCAACAACCAAGAAAAATGGAAGTAATGATATAAATTTTAATTACCTTGCTTTTTCTTTTCCCTTGAAGAAATGGTGGGCTGCAGCATTTGGAATTCTACCTTATTCAAGTAAAGGCTATAATATCATATCAGACGATGTAGCTACAAATGGTTCTTCAACCTCGATTACCGGTACAGGAACCCTTTCGAAGGCTTTTCTGGGAAACGCATTTAAAATAGGGAATCATCTTTCGGTTGGAATAAATGCCTGGTATTTATTTGGCACACTATCAGATAACTATTATATGTATTTTCCAAACGATGGTGCTGCTTATGATTATTTGCTGCAGGATCAACTGTCGGTTCACAACTTTGGGATGTCAGCAGGATTACAGTACTCTTGGACAACAAAAAACAAAAGCTCCTGGACGTTTGGTGCTATTTTTGAACCCAAACAAAACATGTCAGCGAAATATTCTATTCTCGAAGACAGAGCTCTTTTTCGAAACTCGACTACCCATACCGCTATAATAGACACAATTAATAATCAAAGCAGCGAGAATGGTCTGAGACTCCCCGTAAGTTATGGTGCTGGCTTTTCTTACTCCTACAAAAATAAAATCGTTTTTGGGGCAGATATCTACCACCAAAAATGGAGTGAATCATTATATCTGGGTACTACATCACCTTATATGACCAATAGTACCCGATATTCAACGGGATTTGAAATCACACCGGATGAAACATCGATCAGAAGCTATTGGTCAAGAGCACAATACAGGGTCGGTTGTTTTTATGAGAAATCCTATTTAACGATTAATGGGGTACAGATTAATGGGTATGGAGTTACTTTTGGTCTTGGATTGCCAGTTAGCAGGGCCCTTTCATCGGTAAATATTTCCGCCGAACTCGGACGATTGGGTACGACAGAAAACAATCTCATTAAAGAGTCGTATGCCAAATTTACACTTCACCTTCTTTTACACGACAGGTGGTTCATTAAAAGGAAATTCGACTAAATAAGTTTTCTTGAAAATATTAAAACAACATTCAGTTTTAAGGTTAGGGGGTTGGATTAATGAAGGTACGACTGAACGATTTAGTTAGTTTTTACGAAAAAGAACAACGCCATAAAATTTTAGGCATTGTCGCCCTCTTTATGGTGGTGGCAATTCTTATTCTATCGTGCAGCTCAAAAGTCGCCTCCGACATACCGCCCGACCTGATCAGCAGCAAAAAGACACCTTCATTAGAAGTAACTGATGTTCAGACATTATATACCGATTCAGGAGTTGTTAGATACTTTCTAAAGACACCAAAATTGCTGATCTTTGATCAGGAAAAAGAGCCATACAAAGAATTTCCTGAAGGCTTTCATCTTCAGCAATTTGACGAGAACAAAAATATTATTTCGGAATTATCGGCCAATTATGGGAAAAACTTTGTGCGTGAAAAGAAATGGCTGGCAACCGGAAACGTTGTAATGATAAATAACAAAGGAGATACACTCACCACTGAGGAATTGGTTTATCTCACTCAGGAAGATCGGATCTACTCCGACAAATTTGTCAATATCAAAAAAGGGGATCTTGACTTCAGCGGAACCGGAGGATTTGAATCGGATACACAAATGAAGAAGTGGACCTTCAAAAAAACCAAGGGGCATATTTATGTCGAAGACAAATAGTGCTGAATAAAGACCAATGAACGAACTTATAATTATAACGATAACATTAATTGCCTCAGCCTTTTTTTCAGGGATGGAAATTGCATTCGTTTCGTCGGATAAACTAAGATTGGAACTGGATAAAAATAAAAGTCCGCTCAACGCTAAAATAATCAATAAATTCCTTAAAACTCCAGGTCAGTTTATTGCGACAATGCTGGTCGGCAATAACATCGCCCTTGTTGTTTACAGTTTATCATTTGCTGCAGTACTTGATCGGCAGATGTCGGGTTATCCCATGAGTGAATCGATACGCCTCTTTGTCCAGACAATCATCTCAACCCTGATTATACTTACAGTTGCCGAATTTTTACCTAAAACTATTTTCAAGTTCAAAAATAATCAGGCGTTAAACCTGCTATCAGTTCCGGCAGCCTTTTTCTATTATTTATTTTATCCTTTTACCCGTCTTTCAATCCGGATTTCAAAATTTACACTTAAACAGTTTTTTAATGCAGAAATAGGGCCGAAACAGGAGCAACGTGTATTTGGGAAAACCGATTTAGATCATTTTCTGGGTGAAATGGAGAATTTTCAGGGAACCCATCAACATGTTATTGACAATGAAATAAAACTCTTCAAAAACGCACTCGATTTCTCTAAAATCAAAATTCGCGACTGTATGATTCCTCGTCCGGATATTGAACTAATTGAAATAAATGCCGGCATCGACCAGCTAAAGCAGAAATTTATTGAAACCGGTTTTTCGAAAATTTTAGTCTTTAAAGAGAAAAGCGATAACATTATTGGGTATGCACATTCTTCAGATCTCTTCAATAATCCACAAAATATTGAGGCCTGCCTCCGTAAAGTATCATTCGTTCCCGAGACTATGGAAGCAAATAAACTGCTGTCAAAACTCCTTCGTGAGCATAAAAGCACGGCTCTTGTTGTCGATGAATTTGGCGGAATTGCGGGAATGATCACTACTGAAGATATCCTGGAGGAGATATTTGGCGAAATTGAAGATGAACATGACACGCCAAATATGGTATCGAAAAAAATAAAAGAAAATCACTTTATCCTTTCGGGAAGACTCAGTGTAGACGAAATTAACGAAACATATAATACTAATCTTCTGGAAGATAACAGGTATGAAACATTAGCCGGATACCTGCTTTATCACCATCCCAGCTTCCCGAAAGCAAACGCTATTCTGGTAATTGGGAAATATGAATTCAAAATATTGCGCTGTTCAAAAACACGAATCGAACTCGTGGAATTGAAATTGGCAGGAAGTATTTAAAATTCATCCATCGGCACCATTTCAAAGTCGAATTTTACTATATTCGTACCCTCATAAACAAAAAGAAAAAGTAATATTTAAGTAACCAAATATCGATGGCAACATTACAGACAATCAGGAACCGCGCCGGAATTGCGATTGCAATATTAATCGGATTGGCACTCGCAGCATTTATTCTCGGTGACTTGTTTAAATCTACAAGTTCACTTACCCGAAGTAAGCAAATGGAGATAGCAGTAATCGACGGAATCACTGTTACCCAACCCGAATTTCAGGCAAAAGCGAGTGAATTGGAAGAAATTTACAAAATGAATTCTGGCAAAAATTCAGTTGATGCAGCAACTTCCGAGCAGATTAGGGAACAAACCTGGCAGAACATGGTGAGAAATCTCACGATGAAAGATATTTATGAAGAACTTGGAATCTCAGTCAGCCCAACCGAACTGTTTGATCTGGTTCAGGGAAAGAACCCTCACCCCATTATTCAGAGCATTTTCCGCGATCCTAGCAATGGAACTTTGAACCGGCCAGCGCTGATTCAGTTTTTAAAATTTCAGGAGTCAAACAGTGCCGGTAAGGAACACAATTATTGGCTATTCATCGAAAACCAAATTGTTGAAGAGCGCTCTTTTTCGAAATACAATAACCTTCTTGCCAAAGGAATTTATGTTACGAGTGACGAGGCCAAAAGCGATCTGAAAGGACGTAACCATCAGGCTAATATTCAGTTCGTTTCTAAACCTTTCGCTTCAATTTCCGATAATGATGTTAAAGTATCAGACGAAGAACTGAAGGCCTATTATGAGAAAAACAAGGAGCTTTACAAACAGGAAAACAACAGGAATATTGATTACGTTTCGTTTCCCGTAGTTGCTTCAAAAGCAGATGAAGAAAAACTAATCAAATGGACAAATGATATCAAAGCCGAATTTTCAACGGTGGAAGATCCTGCCGCATTTGTAAATATTAATTCCGATGTTCCATTTGATCCCTCATTTTTCAAAAAAGATGATCTCTCTCCTGAATTAGGTGCATTTGCTTTTGCAGGTAAGGTTGGCGATATTTATGGTCCTTACAAGGATGGCAAAAGCTGGAAACTTGCCAAAATTCAAAAATTTGAAGAGTTACCCGATTCTGTTGTCGCACGCCATATTTTAATCCGTGTAAATTCGCAACCTGAGCTTGCCAAGGCCACAGCCACTGTCGATAGCCTCAAAAATTTGATTCTTGTAAAAGGACAGAAATTTGAAGATGTTGCCCGGGCAAAATCTGAAGATACTGGTTCTGCCACTAAAGGGGGAGATCTTGGATGGATCCGTCGCGGGATGTTGGTGAAGCCAATTGAAAATGCGGTATTTTTTGGAAAGTTAAATGAACTTCAGGTTGTTAAATCACAATTCGGAATTCATCTTGTTCAGGTTACCAACCGTAGCAAGACAGCTCCAAATGTTCAGCTGGCAATCATCAATCGTGTTGTTGAGCCTAGTACTCAGACTTATCAGGCAACTTTCACGGCTGCTTCGAAATTTGCCAGCGAAAATCAAGACATTAAAAAATTCAATGCTGCAATTGTTGCACAAGGATTGAGCAAGAAATCGGCCAGTATTCACGAAAGTGATAAAGAAATTACAGGATTGGAAAATTCTCGTGTTTTGATCCGCGCTGCTTACAAAGCCAAAACTAACACAC
>Ga0302292_1002233_pt1 | contig 11747 bp, 9 predicted proteins | sample III_Fen_N2_1_FD_194553 | JGI IMG/M metagenome (GOLD analysis project Ga0302292, IMG submission 194553) | Peat permafrost microbial communities from Stordalen Mire near Abisko, Sweden - III_Fen_N2_1 | ecosystem: Environmental > Terrestrial > Soil > Wetlands > Permafrost | place: Sweden: Abisko...
ATATCCTTCTGACCCATTTAGTGAAATTATTTTAGCAGGAACACCAACAGCTACAGCTTTGGGCGGTAAATCAATGGTTACAACCGCATTTGCACCTATTGCAGCATCATTGCCTATATTGATATGCCCAAAAATCTTAGCTCCTGGTCCAACATATACATTATCACCAATAATAGCAGTTCCTTTTTTTGAACCTCTGTTCGCAACTCCAATAGATACGCCCTGCGAAATAGTGAAGTTTTTTCCAATTACGACATCCGAATGAACGAAAATACAGGAAAAATGACCAATGAATAAACCTTTATCAATTTTTGTAATTGACGGGATCTGAATACCAAATTTAAACTTTAGGTGCCTTTGCATCAATTTACTGAACAGAAAGATAGGAAGAAGGAAAAACTTTCCTTTTATGTTCCCAAGATAATTGTTTGTTCTCATCCAAAAACAATATTTAAACCCAGGAACAGAAAAGTAGGCGGTTACAAATGACTTCCAATCCGTCTTTAGTATATATCTGTACAAATCACACTTTACAAATTCCTTCCAAGTCTGAAACGAAGTAATCATATTATCAGAGATTTATACATTGGTTTTTTAAATTAGTGAAATTTCGATTTCAGCACTTGGTAAATTCTGTATAACAGACTGAAGTGAAGATAGATTTTTATTAATCCTTGATGCAACGTATAGAATAGCCATCATCTTTGAACCCCGCTTTCCGGTAAATCTTGGGATCGATGTTTGATATATACCTGAACCATGCATTCAAATCATTGTTTTCGGTCGAGGTCCACCAGTAGCCATACCATGTTAATGCAAAAAAACTTCCGGAATTGGTCAGGAAACCGCCTGGAAGGGCATTGAAGCCAACCGCATCAGTTCCATTTCCATTCTCAGCCCAATCATTAAGTGATTTTAATTTTTCACCTTCATTTGTTCCTCGTAAGCCATTGCTGTCAGCGTCGGTCTGGCTCATTCCAAGTGACATTTCCAACTGCTTCCATTCACTATCAGTAGGCAAGTGCCAACCAGCCGGTATCGCTTCCTTTGCTGCGCTCCACGTATACAAACGACCATATTTAGTTCCGTTTTCTTCGGAGCCATAAAATGTCCATGATCCGGTTGTTGTTTTGTATGCCAGGTTTTCGGCCATCCAGTTCTGGTTCCCTATCTTTATGTATTTGTAGGTTTTACCATCGCGTACATCCGTAAAAGTCGAATAATTCCATGTCGGAATAGTAGTATCAACAGAATCCTTTTTGCAATTGAATAACACGATGGCTAAGGCACATAGAAGACCTGTTCTGATTGATGATTGTAATGTTTTCATCTTAGTTTTTTTTTTGTGTGAAAAATAGATATTTAGTTTTTCATAGGGATTTGGCTGGTTTAAGTGAATATTGTTTTTTTTGTTTTTTCGTTTTTTATTGTTTTAAATTTATTAATTAAATAAAAGTTTTTCCATTATTCTGAATGACCTTTTTTGATCAAACATATTCAGTGCTTCCTCAGACGGAAAATAGGGCTTTTCAATTAGTACGTTTGAAGCTTCGACAGCTTTATCGAACCATTCATTGTCATCAAGGTCAGCAAGTATTATTCTTGATTTCATACATTGAGGCAAAACGTCATAGTATGGATGATAGGCAATTACAACTGAACAACCACAGAATATTGCCTCGTAGACACTCCTGGGAGATGAGTCACTGGAAGGAATCGAAATAACCAGTTTTGAACCAGACAAAAGCTCATACATTTTCAACCTTTCAACCCTGCCTAAATTTTTATCAAAAGGTTTGAACAGCGGGAGTAACTTTTTTGCATATTCAGTTTCCTGAAAAGGATAAATAAAGGTTATTGGTATATCAGAATATTTCAACGATAAGTTGCGGGCAGTCAAAATCGCCTCAATTCTATACAAAGGAGTTAATCCCCTGATTGATAGAACTGATTTGTTGGTATCGGAACTGAACTGATGACTTTTTAAAAAGGAATTAATTGATTCCATATCTATTCCGTTCTGAACTATCTGCGCATTTACTCCCGAAAGTTCAAATACTTTATCTTTCATTTTAATGGAATCAACAGTAACAGCCTTAGCTGTTTTCAGCGATTTAACAGCGAAAAATTTGTAAAGTCTCGATCTGTTGGGGGTAATTAATACATCACTTCCCAGTGGTGTTCCTATATATGGTATTCGGGCGGCCCAGGCAAGGAAGAGATAATACATTGAGTGGGCATGATAAATTGCGCCGGGATTTTTTTTTGCAAATCTTTTTATTAAAATTACCTGAATTGGAAAAAGGAACAGCTTTATTAAGTTACGCCAAATATGCCCAATATGTGATTGTTTTTGAAGTAATATACGATCGAGCAGAATAAGCTTAAATACGATATCATTATTGTTTATTAGTTTTTTATACCCTTCACCTTCAATAATATCTGTGAGAATGTAAATCTCTTTCTTCGGAAGAAGCTCTTTGGCACTTTTATACCAATCCATTGCATGAAAGTCTCTTGCAGCACAGATAAAAACTAATTTATTCGACATATAATTCAAATTATCTATTAACTATTTTAGATGCGGTAAAACCTAAATACGACTTCTTATCAGACGTGAGGGATTGCCACCTACAATACTATATTCCGGAAAATCCTTGCTTAATACACAGCCGGCGGCAATAATAGACCCTTTTTTTATTGTTCTTCCGGGTGTTAAAACGACTTGATTTCCTATCCAGACATCATCTTCGATGATTGTTATTACTTCTTCAGATTCACCTTGTTGAATAATTGGTATATCGACTCTGTCAAAAATATGATTGTTAGGTAAAATATTGCAATTAAGTCCCATCATAACATTTTCCCCAATTTCGAGATTGTCAGTCACCCTACAATTAATACCTAACCCTGAGTTGTTGCCTATTTTTAACCGAAATCCCGTTCCAAAATTTGCCCACCTTTCAACATTAACATTTTTTCCGCAAAACAGAAATATATTTTTACAACACAAATAACGCAGTTTTTTACTCGGTTTTCCAAATATTGGGGTGGAGGATTCTGGGAGCCAAACTAAAAAGAGTTTGTATATTATTAAAGCGATGACATTTTTTAATGTAAATTTAATATTTCTGTAATACATATATTCAGATGTTTTTTGTTCTAAAAGTGCTATTTAAAATATTGTTCTTAGTAGTAAAATATCTTAATCTAATCAAAGTGTTTGTTCGTTACTGGATGCAAAAATTCAAAAGAGGGTTCTTTATAAAGTCTTTATTATTGTTGGAGAATGTATTTAAAACTTTTTGCTTTTTAGTAACGATTAACGTAAAACATTCAATTAATGATATTTTTAATTGAAGAATTTCTGACAGAATATGAATTGATTCAGCTTCGCCTCCTCAGTCACAATTCTGAATTTTTCATCTTGTTTTTTTATATAGGTTATTTAACTTTAGACAAAATAAATTAAACAACAATCACCCTACTAATTATTAACCTAATTGAAAACAAACTTAAATACGAAAATTAGGACCTAATAGTTTCAGTTTTGCAGCTGAAAGACATAATTTTTTTAAGATTTTCATGACTAATTACGACGACCATTTTTTTTTGAAAGAAAACATGAAATACATTTGTAATATTATTAACAATGTCAATTTTTTAATTAAAAGAAGTATCGATTTTTAATATTTTCATACAGCTTCGCCATTGTCAGTCACATTACTGATCTTTCAGGAACATTTAAGTCTTAAATTGAGAAACTTTAGTACGAATAATTGAAATAAAATTTCTTGCGTAAATAATTAACCTAATTGAAATCAAAACTAATAACGTGAAATCATGTAAGATAGTTTCAAAAAAAAATGCTGAAATACATAAAATTTAAATACATTACTTCTTTTCTATTGAAAAACAGAGTTTAGGAGTTATTTTATTTTTTGTGCAACTTCAAGCTATATACTATGAAACTATATTTGTGAATATTTCTGACGGAACATTTAATCCAATAATTAACTAAGTCATGACCTTAATTGTTCTCATCTAAAGTATATTTAATAACTATTTAATTTTAATGAATTATCTGTCACATATCTATCTTTCAGGCGATTCTGAGGAGGTTAAACTTGGGAATTTCATCGGTGACTTTGTAAAAGGTCAACAGTTTCAGAAGTATCCCCCAAATGTTGCAAAAGGGATATTATTGCACCGGCAAATTGATTATTTTACAGATACACATAGTATAGTTAATGAATGCATTGTGAAGCTACGGCCGGGATTTGGGAAATACTCCGGAATAATAATTGATATTTTTTTTGACCATTTTCTAGCTGTGAACTGGCATCATTACTCGATTGAAAAGTTACCCTCTTTCACGAAAAGATTCCATGCGGTGTTATTGTCAAATTTTTTTCAACTTCCCTCTCAAGTTAAAATGTTTTTGCCATTTCTGATCCAGAATAAACGACTTCAGTCCTATGGTTCACTTGAAGGCATTGAAAAAACTCTTGGAATTATGGTTCAGCATTCTTCCTTACCATCCGAGGTCGAATTTGCGATGAAAATATTAGGGGAAGAATATCAATTTTTTAATACTTCATTCAATCAGTTTTTTCCTGAAATAATCAGTTTTGTAGAAACGAAAGGCAGTTTCAACATTGTGAGACCAGGATATGAATATTAGCAACAGGGTTTGAAAAGGTGACTTCCTTCAATGATGGATGACTGAAAATGAGATTAACTGTTGAGGGTTGATTCCTGAGGAATAGAGGTAAATGTATTAATGAAAGAACCGTTTAGCGTATTTTTACCTCTAATGTTGAAATAAATTATAAATAATTGATGATTAGCAATTAAACTAATTTCCAAACTATCTGAGGTTTTCCGATCTGCTGGCATCAAGACGAAGAAAAATGAACAGAAGAATTGTAAACGCCCAAAGTGAAGATCCACCATAACTAAAAAAAGGCAAAGGTATTCCAATTACAGGGGCAAGTCCAATTGTCATGGATATATTAATGGCGATGTGGAAAAAGAGGATACAGGCTACACCATAACCATAAACCCGGCTGAATTGAGATCGCTGTCGTTCAGCGAGTGTTATTAACCTGATTAATAATATTAAAAACAGGCCTACAACAAAAGTTGATCCTACAAAGCCCCATTCTTCTCCGACTGTGCAAAAAATAAAATCGGTACTCTGTTCAGGTACAAAATTGTACTTTGTTTGAGTCCCGTTAAGAAATCCTTTTCCCGTTATTCCTCCTGAACCAATTGCAATTTTTGATTGATTGACATTGTAGCCGGCACCAAGCTTGTCAGTTTTGATACCTAATACTTCATCGATGCGGTTACGCTGGTGAATAATCAGCACGTTTTTGTAAAAGTAGTTTACCGACATCGAGATCACTATTGCAAAAACAAAAAACAGGAAAATTCTCCAGACCGGCCCGATGTGATAAATTATACCATAAGCAATAAAAAGAATCGCAATGATCGCAGTTGTTATTAGCAATATCTGAAAATAGGAACCACCCAGACCTATAATGATGTTTATTAGCCAGATAAGACCAAATGTTCCTGTAATACCAAGAAGCCCGATAAACGGTTCTTTAATACTCTGACGCAGCACTCCATAAGCCGCAATTGAAATTGTAAGCAGAAATATCAATAACTTAAATTCATCAAGAATAAGTGAAAGAACAAAAAGTGCGGCAGCAGCAAATCCCCAGAAAAGCACCATTCCATTTAACCCTTCTCTGAAAAAGACAAGAACGAATACTGCAAATACCAAAGCTGAACCAGTATCGTTTTGCATGATAATAAGGATGGCAGGTAATCCGATAATTGCGCCTAAAATAAGATAGGATCGCATTTTTTGAATCTTGAAATCAAACTGACTGATGCATTTTGCAATAGCAAGATTAGTCGCAAATTTGCCTAATTCAGCCGGTTGCAAAGCCACATTCCCAAATTCGAACCATGCACGTGCACCATTTACCTCTTTCCCGAAAATGAGCACTGCTACCAACAACAAGATTGTGATGATATAAATGTGTGTTGCAAAAGCGGCAAAGAATTTACTGTCGACTGACAGTACCATTATGGCAAGAATAATTCCGGCAATAATCCATATCAATTGTTTCCCGTACCTTTGTCCCATATCGAGAATACTCTGATGTTCATCACTGTAAACTGCTGCATAGATGTTTATCCACCCAAGTATTACGAGTACCAGGTAAAGAAAGACTGTTATCCAGTCGAGATTAAGTAATATGTTATTTCGGGCTTTCAATCTCCTGCTTCTACTTTCATGGTGGATATTAAATCTGAATTATACATTTCATCTTCAAAATGCTGTCTTCGTGGTGAAATCTTCCCTTTCAGGTATTTTTCGATAATCAAACTGGCAATTGGTGCAGCATATCGTGCTCCCCAAACACCATTTTCAATATATACTGCAATTGCAATTTTAGGATTAATCTTTGGCCCGAAAGCGACAAATGCAGAGTGAGCCTCTCCATGAGGATTCTGAATTGTCCCGGTTTTTCCGCAGATGATCACACTGTCAATTTTAGCGGAGAAACGAGCCGTACCTGTTTCAACTACCTGTTCCATTCCCTCAACTATCATTTCATAATTTTCGAGACCAGCCGTAATTGTGTGCTTTTCGAATTGTAAAATTTTCTGGGTTCCATCGTAATCCTGAATACTTTTTATAAGATGGGGCGAGATATAGTAACCTCTATTGGCAATTAATGATACCATGTTTGAAAGCTGTAGAGGTGTTAGCAGCAATTCGCCCTGCCCAATGGATAAGGATCTGATTGTTAATGAATTCCATCTGCCAGCTCCGAAATATTTGTCATAGTAGGATATTGTCGGAATGTTACCGGAAGTTTCGGAATAAAGATCTCCTCCGATTTTTTTCCCGATACCCATTTCAAGGAGGAAGTTGCGGAATGCTTCCAGCCCTTCTGCAGGAGTTGGATAATGGTTGATTTCGGCTTTAAATGCCTGCCAGAAAAAGGAGTTGCATGATTCACGAATCGCAGAGATGAGACCCAGTGGTGTTTCATGGTTATGAGTACATTTGATAGGGGAGGAGCCTGGTCCCTGACAGGAATACCGGACAGATTGTAAAACTCCTTCCTCAAGCCCGATCAAGGCATTCGCAATTTTGAAGGTTGAGCCTGGTGGATATGAAGAAGTAATTGCCCTGTTTAACATTGGTTTATAGGGATCATTTAACAGCTTCGAGAAGTTTTTGGAGCGTTCGCGTCCGATAAATAATCCCGGGTCAAAGGTCGGTGAACTGGCTAAAATAAGTATCTCACCAGTCTCAGGTTCGATTGCAACAATACTTCCAACTTTGCCGGCCAATAATTTTTCACCATAACTTTGAAGATCGGCATTTATGGTCGAAGTGAGGTTTTTGCCAATTACCGCAGCGGTATCCATCTTTCCCTGCTCAAATGATCCCTTCGGCATATTATGAACGTCAACCATCATATAGGAGATTCCCTTCACACCACGAAGTTCCGCTTCATACGATTTTTCAATTCCACTTTTCCCGATATAGTCGCCACTTTCGTAATACGCATTATTGTCAATTCCCTTTTGATCAACTTCACCTATATAACCCAATACATGAGCGGCCATTTGAGATGGAAACTGCCGTAAGGTTCGAGCCTGAATGAAAAATCCGGGATATTTAAAGAGTTGTTCCTGAAGAACAGCGTAGGTCTGGGATGAAAGCTGTTTTATTATTGCCGAGGGTTTATACATCGAATAACCTCTGGCTATTTTAATCTCTTTGGCAAGTTCCTCTTTTTCGACACCAACAATACGGCAAAATGCGAGTGTATCAAAGGCTTTCATCTCTCGTGGAGTAATAAGGACATCGTATGCTGCCTGATTAAAAACGAGCAGTTTCCCGTTTCTGTCGTAGATTAATCCCCTGGCAGGAAAATTGACTACGCGACGCAATACATTATTTTCTGCAGATATTTTATACGAGGGATCCATCACTTGAATTGTGAACAAGCGAAGAACAATAATTACAGCCGTAAGTGAAAACAGGCCTATTATGAGATATTTGCGTTTACTGTAAACGTCCACTTTTCATTGAGTTATCCGATTATTTCCGGAAAATTATAAACTGGCTCAGTACAATTAAAATGACAGATAATACTGAGCTAAGAATGACCCTTAACAATGTTACTGGAAAGCCTTCGAATGTAAAGGCTTCAATAAAAAAGAGAAAAAAATGATGTATAAGTACGAGAAAAGTGGCATAACCGATAAACCATTGGAATCCCATATTCTCTACTCTCGGAGCGGTAACCGATTCAAGCGATTCGCGTGAAGAAATCAATTGTAGAACACCTGGTCTTACAAAACCAGTTAAAAGGCATGCTGAAGCGTGGACTCCAGGTGTATTGGTAAAGATGTCAATTGATAGGCCAAGCGTAAAAGCAAGGAAAAGGAGTAACGCACGCGGTGTATTAAAAGGCAATAAAATAATGAACAAGATATAGAAAAACGGAGAGATCATCCTTGCAATCAGAATATTGTTGAAAATGAGCACCTGTAACAATACAGACACTACAAATATGAGCGAATATTTGAGAAGATTAATTACCATTTATCGATTCCAATTGTTTGATTTCATTCAGCTGTTTATTTTCTACTAAACCAACGATAACGAGATTTTTGAAATCGGCAGCAAGCATCACTTCAATCTTGTAAAAATTACTCCCTGAGCCTATTGAAAAGTCGGAAATTGTACCGATTGTAAGACCCTCGGGAAAACTTGATGAGTAGCCCGTTGTAACAATGGTATCACCGTTTTGCACTGGTACATGGTAGGGTATTTCATTCAGCTGAACCCTTCTGTAGTCTTTTCCATCCCACGAAAGGGAGCCGAAGTAGTCGTTTCGTTTTATTTTGGCACTTATTTTCCACCGGCTGTTCAGCATTGAAATCACTGTGCTGAAATTCTCCGAAACGTTTATCACCAATCCGACAACCTGACCGTTGGCAATAACTCCCATATTGGGTTTAACTCCGTCGCGGCGTCCTTTATTTAAGGTGATGAAATTGTGTTGCTGATTAATCGAATTGTTAATTACGCGGGCTGTTGTAAACCGATAGACTGCTCTGATAGAAGAATCTTTTGCAATTCGGGGAAGGTAAATAGAATCAGAGGCATGATAAGTACCCGGACTTGTTTTTAATAAATGTTCCTGCAGTGCTGCCCTCAAGACAGCATTCTCCTCTGCCATCTTGATATTTACCTGTTTAAACTCGAAAATTTGAAAAAATGAAGAAAACTTTTCAAATAATGTGCCGGTAAAGAAGTTACTCGAATCAAAAAAAGCAGATCGTTGATAGTTATTGTAAGTGACAACCATCGATAACGACAGCGTTTCTAAAAGCACAAACAGCAATACGACATGATATCGGTATATGAGCCTGAATAAGTTCTTCATAAGCAAATTAGGAAGGGATTGAGCCCTTCCTGTTCCGCAGTTTTATCGAAGTAAGAATGAAAATTTGTCAACATTTTTTAAAGCAACACCTGTGCCACGTGCAACAGCACGTAACGGATCTTCCGCAATGTGGAATGGAATGTTGATTTTATCAAATAACCGTTTATCAAGTCCGCGTAATAGTGCGCCTCCGCCAGCCAGCCAGATTCCTCTGGTAACAATATCTGCATATAGTTCCGGAGGGGTTTGTTCAAGTGCACTAAGAATTGCAGTCTCAATTTTTGATATTGACTTGTCGAGACAATGTGCAATTTCCTGATATGAAACCGGGATTTCAATTGGTAAAGCTGTCATCTGGTTAGGACCACGAACAATGTAATCTCCAGGTGGTTCATCCAGCTCCGACAATGCCGCTCCAACATTAATCTTGATATCTTCGGCAGTTCTCTCACCTATTTTGATATTGTGCTGATGACGCATATACTCCATGATATCAGCAGTAAGGTCATCGCCAGCAATTCGAATCGACTTATTGGTAACAATGCCGCCCAAAGATATAACTGCAATTTCAGTTGTTCCTCCACCAATGTCAACAACCATATTTCCTTCAGGCGCTTCAACGTCAAGACCGATACCAATTGCAGCAGCCATCGGTTCATAAATCATATAAACATCGCGTCCACCTGCATGTTCAGAGGAGTCGCGTACCGCCCTTATCTCAACCTCAGTTGAGCCAGAAGGGATACATATAACCATCTTAAGTGCCGGCGAGAAAAATCTCTTCTTCGGATTGATCATCTTGATCATTCCGCGAATCATTTGTTCCGCAGCATTGAAGTCGGCAATAACACCATCCTGCAACGGACGAATTGTTTTTAGGTTGGCATGTGTTTTACCCTGCATCTGCCTTGCTTTCTCTCCGATTGCAACCAGCTTCTCGGTTTTCATATCGATGGTAACTACTGATGGCTCATCAACAACAACTTTTCCGTTGTAAATGATAATTGTATTGGCAGTTCCAAGGTCGATAGCTATTTCCTGTGTCAGAAAAGTAAAGAAACCCATATTAAAATCTTTATGTATATTTTATACTAAATTATCAATGCTTAAAATGTCTGAAACCTGTAATAACCATTGACATTTCATGGTTGTCGCAGTATTCGACCGAAAGCTTGTCCCTTATTGATCCGCCGGGTTGTATAACCGACTTGATCCCTTCATTATTTGCAATTTCAACGCAATCAGGAAAAGGAAAGAACGCATCTGAAGCCATTACTGCTCCATTTAAATCGAACCCAAAAGATTTTGCTTTTTCTATTGCTTGTCTTAAGGCATCAACACGTGATGTTTGTCCGACTCCGCTTGATAAAAGTTGTTTTCCTTTTGCGAGTACAATAGTATTTGATTTTGATTGTTTAACCAAACGATTGGCAAACAATAAATCATTAATTATTTGTGCGTCGGGGGCAATTTTAGTGACAGGCTGAAGATCATCAGCTGTTTCTTGCTTTTGATCACGATTTTGGAGAATCGTTCCATTCAGAACACTCTTATATTGCAGAGCTGGCAGATCGACATTTTTTCTGATCAGTATAATCAGGTTTTTCTTTAATTTCAGAACTTCCAATGCATCAGAATTGTATGCCGGAGCAATAATCACCTCGAAAAATATTTTTCCAACTTCTTCGGCAGTGGCTTTATCTATCGTTCCGTTCGTGACAAAAACACCTCCGTAAGCCGATACCGGGTCACCAGCCAATGCTGCCAGATACGAATCGAATACAGTATCACGTGAGGCACATCCGCAGGCATTGTTGTGTTTAAGGATTGCAAATGTGGTATCGGTAAATTCATTTATAAGATTGACAGCAGCATCAATGTCAAGAAGATTATTGTAAGAAATTTCTTTGCCATTTAACTGATCAAACATTGCATCGAAATTACCAAAGAAAGCACCCTTCTGATGTGGGTTTTCGCCGTATCGTAAATGCTTTGCTGAATTGAAGCTTTGTCTGAACTGGTCTGGCCAATCACCGGCAAAATAGTTATAAATTGCTGAATCGTAGTGCGATGATGTTGCAAATGCCTCCACAGCATATCTTCTGCGATCTTCTATTGCAGTAAACCCATTTCCGGATTTAAGTAATTCGATTAACGAATTGTACTGTCCCTGATTTGAGATAATAACAACATCATTGAAATTTTTGGCTGCTCCTCTGATTAACGAGATCCCGCCAATATCAATTTTTTCGA
>Ga0302292_1002235_pt1 | contig 11745 bp, 11 predicted proteins | sample III_Fen_N2_1_FD_194553 | JGI IMG/M metagenome (GOLD analysis project Ga0302292, IMG submission 194553) | Peat permafrost microbial communities from Stordalen Mire near Abisko, Sweden - III_Fen_N2_1 | ecosystem: Environmental > Terrestrial > Soil > Wetlands > Permafrost | place: Sweden: Abisko...
TCCCAACATTCAAATATTCGTAAATTCACCTTTTGTATAGTCAGTTATATTTAAATTTGAAACAACAAATTATACTACTAAAGAATCGATTATAGTTTAATAAGGGAAATAAGGGCAGATTCGTGGGATTTTAGGTTTTCTACTAAGTCCCCCACGATCAGAGATCGAACAACAATTGAGATAACTACAATAGGCTGAAAAATGTATTTAATAAGGGAATAAGGTTGGGAATGTGTTAGTTGGGTTTTCTACGAAGGGTAAAAAAGAAGAATATTAAGGTTTTTTAATATAACACAATAAATTGATTATTAAGCACTTTAAATTAGTTATATAGTAGCGATAATAAAATATGGTTTTTAATATAAGATTTGAAAGACTGAATTTAATATAAATGATTATTAGTAAGCTGCAGATCCTTTGCATTAGGTCTGGAGTACTATTAGGAAAATTTAATAAACATTAGGTACAGAATACCTGTATATATTATTTGAAGCTATGGGACTTTTACGGATAATCACAAAACAATAAAGTAAAAAACACACACATTGGGTGCAAAAGCCAATAGTCATTAAATAAAATACATAAATACAATAGGATACAAAATGCATAACTAATAGAATACAATAGGATACAAAATACAGAACCACAATAGGCACAATAGAAAAACACAATAGAAAAACAAAATACATAACCACATAGAACACAATAGAAGAACACAATAGAAAAACAAAATACATTTTAAGAATTTAAGCAAAAAGAATTAGTAAATGCAGTCAATCTATTGTGACTATCGCAGATTTAGATTTCAGAATTGTGGTTTTGTGTTTAATTTTGAAATCCGGTAAAGCAGAAATACTTTATTTTGTTTATTTAAAACAAGCAGCAATTCATACTAATGAAACCATTCAGATGATACAATATATTTCAGAAGATGTAATGCTTCCCGATTTTCCAAAACAGGAGACAGGTCGTTGGATTAAAAAGACGGCGTTGGAGTACGGAAAAAAGACAGGCGAAATAGCTTATATTTTTTGTTCAGACAAACATATGCTTGAAGTGAACAATCAGTATTTACAACATGATTATTATACAGATATTATTACTTTTGATTATTCAGAAGGAACAATTATTTCGGGAGATATATTTATCAGCATTGATACAGTAAAAAGCAATTCGGTTGAATTCAACGTAAGTTTTGAGGAAGAATTGAAACGAATCATGATTCATGGGATTTTACATTTATGTGGTCAGGACGATAAAACTCCTGAAATGCGTTTGGAAATGACTGAAAAAGAAAATTCAGCCCTAATGAAGTACGAATAATACGTGCATTTTAAGCTTAATTACCAAACTAGAAACCCTATATCCTACTAAGTCACTAATTTTGCAATTTAATGTTAAATAAAGACCAGAGTTAAAGGGCAATTTATCATCATTAAAAGATTATCACTACTTTTGTTGCAGGATATTGATAGGATTGACAAAATTAAAACACAAAAAACACGTTCTAAGTCTAATAAATTATACTCATTGAAATAGTATGAAATTAAAAGTAATTAGAATCTTTATTTTATGTTTGATTTGTTTGATTTCTGTCAATTTATCAGCACAGGATGAATACAGGGCGGAAATTGGTATAAATGGTGGTGGATCGTATTATCTTGGTGATGCGAACAGTCAGCTTTTTAAGAATATGCAATTAGCATATGGTGGATTTTTTCGCTTTACCTATAATCCACGCATAGCAGTAAAAGCAGAACTGACAAGCACAGATGTACAGGGGACAGGGTTTAATAATCATGTTTTGGCGATAGATATGACCGGTGAATTCAATTTTTTTGATTTAGAGAAAAAAGAGAATGCACTGAATAGTAAAATATTTTCACCTTATATTTTTGCAGGTGCTGGAATGATGAACTATAAATATCAAGACGGAAATAGTAAGAAACTGTTATTAAATCCAAGTATACCTTTTGGACTTGGGATGAAACTGAAACTGGGTATACGTTGGAATCTGAATGTACAATGGACAACAAGGCTCTTATTAGCAGATAACATTGAAGGAACTTCCGTATTGAATAATCCAAATGGTTTAAACGGTTCAAATCCTTTAAATAACGATATACTTTCAAGTTTAACTATTGGAATTAGTTACAATATTTGGAAAAAAATATGCGATTGTAAGAATACTTCCATTAACAAAGAAGGAATTAAACTCTGAAATAGAAATTAAGAATGTCATCCATCAAAGAGAAAATAGATAAGAACAAATTACCTAAGCACATAGCTATAATTATGGATGGCAATGGCCGTTGGGCGAAGGAACGTGGTTACGATCGGATTATAGGGCATCAAAACGGTGTTGTTTCAGTACGTGAAATCACAGAAGCAGCCTCTGAGATAGGCATTGAATATCTGACACTGTACACTTTTTCGACAGAGAACTGGAGTAGGCCACAGCCGGAAGTAGAAGCATTAATGGAATTATTAATAGATACTCTGGAAAAGGAAACTCCCGAATTAAACAGAAACAACGTCAGATTAATGGCAATTGGCGATTTGAGCAGATTACCAGGTAATGCAGGAGAGAAACTTCAACGATGTATAGCCATTACTTCAAAAAACACTGGTCTGTCATTGGTAATAGCACTGAGTTATTCATCAAGGTGGGAAATTACGAATGCCGTAAAAGAAATATGTATTGAAATTCAAGCAGGTAACTATAGTATAAATGACATAAACGACAAATTAATAAGCACCCATTTGACAACTAAGTCAATTCCGGATCCTGATTTATTGATCAGGACCAGTGGTGAAGAACGGATTAGCAATTTTTTACTATGGCAAATAGCCTATACCGAGTTATATTTTACTCAGACGCATTGGCCAGCATTCAGAAAAGATAATTTTTATCAAGCAATTTATGAATTTCAACAACGAGATCGTCGTTTTGGTAAATAATTCAACCAAGTCACAACACTCTACACTCCAAAATAAACTATGCACTACAAACCGTTTTTCTCTTTAACCTTGTTGATTATTTTAAACCAACTTCTAGGAGCACAAACAACGTCAGTAAAAGATTCGACTATCTTACCAATTATTGAATATAGTACTTCCACTTCAAAATACGAAATAGCAGCTATAACAGTTACAGGTGCAGGTAATTATGAAGATTTTGTATTAATCGGATTTTCCGGTTTAGCAGTTGGTGACGTCGTTAACGTCCCCGGTGATGCTATTACCAAGGCTGTAAAACGTTTTTGGAAACAAGGGCTGTTTTCGGATGTAAAAATATTTGCCACAAAAATCCAAGATGGAAAAGTATGGCTAAATATAGCATTAAAAGAACGGCCGCGCGTATCTGAAGTCAATTATATCGGCTTAAAAAAGTCTGAGATCGATGAACTTGAAGTAAAGATTGGTATAATTAAGGGGAACCAAATTACTCCTAATATCTCAGACAGAGCAAAAAAAGTAATCGATAAATACCTCGAAGAAAAAGGATTTTTAAATGTACAGGTAAATGTATATCAACGAAATGATCCAAAGAAATCGGGTTATGTTATCGTAGATGTTAATGTCGACAAAAAACTAAAAACAAAAATTCATCAACTTTTCTATACGGGCAATACCGTTTTGAGTCACAATCAGATTAATAAGGCGATGAAAAAGACCAATGATCACAATTGGCGAAATTTTTTCCGGACAAAGAAGTTTGTACGCGAAGAATATGAAAAAGATAAAATTGCTTTGATCGATAAATACAATGAAATTGGTTACAGGGATGCTTATATTGCTACCGATAGTGTTGTACCATTTGACAATAAAACAGTAAACGTTTACTTAACAATAAATGAAGGTAAAAAATACTATTTCAGGAATATAAAATGGATTGGTAATACAATTTATCCTTACGATTATTTAAATACAGTTTTAGGAATCAAAAAAGGAGATATTTACAACCACAAGAACCTGATGTCAAGGTTAGAGACTGATGAAAACACAGCAGTAAGCAAGCTTTATAAAGATCGTGGATACCTGTTCTTTAATGTTGATCCTGTAGAAGTACAAATTGATAACGATTCAATCGACTTAGAAATGCGTATGTTTGAAGGGAAACCTGCAACAATAAACGAAATAGGCATCAAAGGGAATACCCGAGTTTATGAGCATGTGGTTCGTCGTGAGATTCGTACCAAACCGGGACAGTTATACAGTCAGGATGATGTAATGCGTACCTTACGTGAACTTGCACAGATGGGACATTTTGATCCAGAAAAGATTAAGCCGGACATTTTGCCTGACCAAGAAAACGGAACAGTGGACATTAACTATGAACTTGAAACAAAAGGAAGTGATCAGATTGAATTTTCGGCGGGTTGGGGTTCAACAGGAATTGTAGGTAGTATAGGTTTAAAATTCAGTAATTTTGCCATTCAGAATTTGTTCAGGCCTAAAACATACCGTATTGTACCACAGGGTGAAGGTCAAACATTAACCATTAATGGACGTTCCAACGGTCAATCGTATTCATCAGTAAGTTTATCATTCTTAGAACCATGGTTGGGAGGGAAACGACCAAATTCACTTTCATCTTCCATCTATTATTCGACACAATCGGATGTAAGTAGCCGTTATGCAGCTAATTCATCTAATTATATCAACTCGTTGGCAAGCAATTATGGTAGTACAAGCAGCAGCTACAGTACTCAATATCAAAGCGAAATAGACCCGAACAAATACATGCGTACGCTGGGTGCTTCACTTGGCTATGGTAAACGACTTAGTTGGCCGGATGATTACTTCGTTTTCCAGGGAGAATTATCTTATCAGTTATTTATGCTTAGAAACTGGTTATACTTACCACCACTTACAGATGGGAATTACAATAATTTCAGTATAAATCTGACATTGAGTCGTAGTTCGATTGATAATCCTATATATACACGAAGCGGATCAACCTTTTCACTTGGATTAAAGATCACACCACCTTATTCAGCGATCAATGGAAAGAATTATGCAGATGTAAACATGTCGAATTCAGAACGTTATAAATGGCTTGAATATCATAAATGGACATTTAACGGAAAAACATTTACACCTTTGACACCAGATAACAAACTGGTATTAATGAGCAGAGCCATATTCTCCTATCTGGGAGAATATAATAAGAATGCACGTTCTCCATTCGAGACATTTAATATGGGTGGTGACGGAATGTCAAGTTATACAAGTTACGGTACTGATTATATAGCCATGCGTGGTTATGCAAGCGGTGCATTAACTCCACTTGATCCGAAGACCGGTGCAAATGTAGGTTATGTATACGACAAATTCACTATGGAATTACGTTATCCATTATCACTGGAACAATCAGCAACGATTTATGCATTAACCTTTGTTGAAGCGGGAAATTGTTTTAATACAATCTCTGCCTACAATCCATTCGATTTAAAACGAACAGCAGGTGTTGGAGTACGTATTTTCCTTCCAATGTTTGGTATGATGGGTATTGACTGGGGTTATGGTTTCGATAAAATCAGCGGGACTACAAGCGGAAGCCAGTTCCACTTTGTATTGGGACAAGAGCTGTAGTTAATTTACAATTTATTTACAATATCCAATTGGCCGTTTTCAAAAACGGGTTACATTTATTCACCTAATTAACCAATTTGTGTCTAATGACTGCTTAACCTTTAAAAGAGATCAGAAAATGAAAAAACTACTTATTACACTATGTTTATTAGTTGGAATATCTTTTGCCGGAAATGCACAGAAATTTGCATTGGTAGATATGGAGTATATCATGAAGAATATACCATCCTATGAAACTGCAAACGACCAATTAAATCAGATATCAAAGAAATGGCAATCGGATATAGATGCACAAATGCAGGAAGTTCAGAAGATGTACAAAAACTATCAAACTGAGCTGGTATTTCTTTCCGAAGATATGAAAACAAAACGTGAAGAAGAAATTGTAACAAAAGAAAAAGCTGTTCAGGAATTAAAGCGAAGTTATTTTGGTCCGGAAGGCGAACTATTTAAAAAGCGTCAGAGCTTAATGAAACCAATTCAGGATGAAGTATATACAGCCATACAGGAAATAAGCAAAGAAAAAGATCTGGAGCTAGTTTTTGATAAAAGTTCGTCAATGAGTGTAATTTTCACTTCACCAAAACTGGATATAAGTGACGTTGTACTCCAAAAATTGGGATATTCGAAATAATTTTTTAAATTTGCACTTCGTTAAAATAATAAAAACTCAAAATAAACAAAACATGTTCAAAAAAATTGCATTAGTAATCCTTTGCGCTCTACCATTCAGTTTAATGGCGCAAGAAGTTAAGTTAGGTCACGTAAATTCTCAGGAAATTCTGACTCTTATGCCGGAACGCGCAGTCATTGAAAAAACAATTAATGATTTACAGAGTCAATGGGAAAAAGAATTGGTAAAAATGCGTGAAGAATATTACGCAAAAGTAAAAGAATTTCAAGAAAAACAAGCAACCATGCCCGAAAGCATCAAGTCAGCCCGTCAAGGTGAAATTTCTGAAATTGAACAACGTATTTCTACTTTTAATCAGACAGCAAGCGCAGACTTACAAAAGAAACAACAAGAGTTATTTACTCCTGTTATTGACAAAGTAAAAAAAGCGATTAATGAAGTAGGAAGTGAAAACAATTATTTATACATTTTTGATTTAAGCACACAAAGCATTATTTATCAATCACCAAAATCGAATGATGTGACTCCACTGGTTAAGAAAAAACTGGGTTTGAAATAAGATTCTGATTTATATTTAATTATAAAAAAAAAAGACTTTAATGGTGATTTCCATTAAAGTCTTTTTTATATATTCTAAACTCAGACTTTCAGGATAGTTATTTACCGTGATTAATTTTACTATGAAAATTAAGCTAACTATAAAATAAAAGAATAAAAGAGAATTGTAGAGTAGTTGGTATTCTGCTATTAGTTATTTTCACATACCTAAGCCTGACATAATTAACGTTGTACTCCGAATATTTGAATATTCAAAATAAATTTATAAATTTGCACTCTTTAATAAATAATAAAAACTCAAAAACAGACAAAACATGTTCAAAAAAATTGCATTAGTAATCCTTTGCGCACTTCCATTCAGCTTAATGGCGCAAGAAGTTAAGTTAGGCCACGTGAATTCTCAGGAGATTCTGTCTCTTATGCCGGAACGCGCTGTGATTGAAAAAACCGTTACTGATTTACAAAGTCAATGGGAAAAAGAACTGGCAAAAATGCGTGAAGAATATTACGCAAAAGTCAAAGAATTTCAAGCAAAACAAGCTACAATGCCAGAAAGCATTAAGACAGCCCGTCAAGCAGAAATTTCAGATCTTGAACAACGTATCACTACTTTTAATCAGACAGCAAGTGACGATTTACGTAAAAAGAATCAAGAGTTATTTACTCCTGTTATCGACAAAGTAAAAAAAGCAATTAATGAAGTAGGGAGTGAAAACAATTATTTATATATTTTCGATTTAAGCACACAAAGTATCGTTTATCAATCAACTAAATCGAATGACGTGACTGCACTGGTTAAGAAGAAACTGGGTTTGAAATAAGATTCAGATTTTATATTTGATTATAAAAAAGACTTTAATGGGAATTTCCATTAAAGTCTTTTTTATAAAATCAGGCTTCCTGACTTCCCGTATAGCTGAGTTGTCGGTATTTATTTCTACTCTGAGAGTTGAACTGTTTATAAGATAAGCGAATAAGGGATGGTTGTGGGGTGTCTGGGTTTCTCTCAAGAAACAAATAAACCACACAGGCACATAGAACACTATAGTTTAAAATTCAAAGCCGATAAAATCAATGATTTACACATTATTTGTTACTTATGATTTTTGGATCCTCGGGTGGAATTATTGGATCTTATGTAACTATAATCTAAGTGTCTGAATTTATGTGCTTATGACCCCCTGCCCCCAAATGGGGGTTCATGATTAGTATTGATCTATTTAAACTCAATAATCACTTGTTTTTTATCATAAACTACGTTTTAATCCCCATTTGGGGATTGGGGGTCAAAGTCTCAAATACGCAATCATCTCATTAAATATTTCAAATAGACTTAAGTATGATTTCAAATATAATCAGACTTTTTACTTCCCACATAGTTAAATTATAGGTATTTATTTCTACTATGAAAGTTGATCTGTTTATAAAATAAGTAAATAAGGGAGGGTTATGGGATGTCTGGGTTTCTACGAAGGGTGAAAAAACAAAAATAAGGTTTTGAGAGACGAATTTTCTTACGAAGTCGAATAACATACAGCTACAGATTAACTTATATCCTTTTTGCTCTGACCTTTGGTATTTGTCTAAACAAGTCGTATTACAACCTGTTGAAGGAGAATAAATTTATTAGATTTATTTTAGCTGATAATGGTTTGAAAATAAATGGTGTGGTTAAGATAAACATTTAAAAAAGCAATAAAGCCTTTTTTATTTGTTTATAGAAGTTGGAATAAGGTTCTACCGGTTCAATGCATTTGAAATTCCCATCAATTCTTTACGAATTAATTTCAGGCGTTCAACAACTTCCGTTTGTTTAGCAACCACATTTTTTTTTTGATTTAATTTTCGCTTTGCGCCTTCGAGGGTCAATTTTTGTTCGTTGACCAGGTAGAATATCGATTTGATCACAGAAATGTCGTCAGGCGAATAGAAACGGGTTCCTTTAGCATTCCTTTTAGGTTTAAGTTGTTTGAATTCCTTTTCCCAAAACCTTAAATTCGATTGATTGACATGAAACATTTCAGCAACCTCAGAAATTGAAAAGAAGAGTTTTTCCATAATCCATTAGGAATAAATTATTTTATAATCTTCAACATCTGACCGGTACGTACTTTATTTTTACGTAAACCGTTCCATTTTTTAAGTTTGGAGACTGAAACTCCGTTATTCGCTGCAATAGCACTTATTGTCTGGCCTCTTTTAACTTTATAGTAAGTTACTTTTCCATAACCACCTGGGTTATAATTTGATGCAGCCTGCAGAATTTCAATTTCACTTCTGCGGTTATTGATCAATTCATCAGCCTTGTATGAAACTACTTCCTTAAATTTATCGATAAATGTATTCGCATAATTTAAAGGCAGGCATAAAGAATAGGGTCTGATGTCACCAGGAATAATATCTCTTCTGTATTGCGGGTTAAGAAGTCTTACTTCTTCAATAGGCAGATTTAAGACTGCAGCAATTTGTTCTAAATGGATTCGTTGATGAACCATGACGGTATCTGTCAATGCAGGCATATTGACAATGGCAGGACATAAATTATGTTCGCCTGCATAATTCAATGTATAATTTGCAGCGATAAAAATAGGAACATATCCACGTGTCTCTCGTGGTAGATAAGGGTAAATTGCCCAATAATCACGTTTTCCACCGGCACGTCGAATTGCTTTATTTACGTTTCCCGGACCACAGTTGTATGATGCAATCACTAAATTCCAGTCACCATAAATCGAAAACAAGTCTTTCAGGAAATGTGCAGCAGCATTTGTAGCTTTGACAGGTGACAAACGTTCGTCAACCAGACTATTGATTTCCAATCCATACATTCGACCTGTACCTATCATTAATTGCCATAATCCGGCAGCCCCCATCCGGGAAACGATTGTTGTATTCAGAGCAGATTCTATGATGGATAAATACTTTAACTCGTAGGGTAAATTATTTGCTCCCAGAACCTGTTCAAAGATAGGGAAGTAATAATTGCTCATGCCCAGCATATATTCTACCTGACGTCGTTTACGAACCGTGTACAAATCGATATATGCTCTTACTGTGGGATTATATGGCATCTCCATCAGGCAAGGCATTTTTTTCAATCTTAATTTATAAACAGAATCAGATACAATTCCTAAATCAGTGGTTGATTTACAGTTTGAAGTACTAGCACGCTGTATAACCCATGACTGCAGCATATAGTCAAGAGTGTTATTAAATTCTGCCGGAATAGTTAATGTTGTATCCATGATTTCCTTTTCATTTATCACAACATTTTTGGTTTGTGATAAACAACAAGTACAACAAAACAACAACATATATACCGAAGAAAACAGAGTTTTAAAATTCATCTTATAAAATATTTTTCTTTTGAAATCAAACTATTTTAAACTAATACTACATTGTAAACCAACTGTATTGTTTACTCCATATTTATTTTCCATTAATGCCGGAGATACATGCATGGATAAATTAGGACTTATATCAAAGTCGTATAATTGAGCATCAACATAGGCATCGACTATGGTCAGTGCATAATAGGCAATTGTAATAATTATACTCAAATCCCTATAACGCCTGTAAAAATTATAACCGGACTGCAAATTCGTTGTATACTGGGTGATTCCTCCAACTGATTCAATGGTGGTGTAACCTTTTGGTAGAATCTGATAAAAGCTTACGTTTTTGGGATTCTTATCAACACTTTTTGCATAAGAAGGATCTGCATTATATCGAAGAATATCAAAATAAGCTTTTTTATATGACTGAGTTTGTCCAGAGTTCCAGGTAACCGCATAAGCACATCCTAAAAAGCCACCATAAACTATTGGCAATTTCCAGTATTTTTTATTCAGTATTTGTCCGTATCCAGGTATGATAGCACCCATCCATACATTTTTAAGCGGATTAGGTTTGAAAACTTTTTTACTCAATGTATCATCAACCTGTTCAACTACCTTTTTGACAGTTGATTTATCATACAGCCGGGCTACACTGTCTTTCGGCAATTGGTTTTTAATGGAATCCACCTGTGCATGAACACCGGCCGACATCAGTAAAATTAAAAGAGCCAGTATGTATGAGTTTTTATTCACAAGAACTTAGGTTAAATCTTATCGAACAATTCCATAATTCTTGACAATTCATCATCATTTGAAAAAGGTATGGATATTTTTCCTTTTCCGGACGGATTACAAACAAATTCTACCTGTTTTCCAAATACTTTGCTGAGTTGATTTTTCAGATCATCATATTCCGGAAGTCTTTTAACAGGATTAGGTTCAATTTCTTTTGCTTTTGGTTCCAGACTTCCGGTTTCCAGAAACAGTCGGACTAATTCTTCTACTTTTCGAACAGTGTATTCATTCTGAATAATAGATTCATAAAGATGTAACTGTACAGCAGGGTCATTAATACCTAGAATGGCACGGGCGTGACCCATATCAATTTTTTTATTTTTAATTCCCATCTGGATTTCAGCGGGAAGGCGGAGTAACCTCAGATAATTGGCAATTGTGGCACGTTTTTTACCAACACGTTCACTCAAACGTTCCTGTGTCAGTTTATATTCTTCCATCAAACGGTAGAATGTCAGTGCAATTTCAATGGCATTCAAATCTTCACGTTGAATATTTTCAATCAAAGCCATTTCCACCACCTGCTCATCAGCAGCAGTTCTGATATAAGCAGGTATTGTACGTAGTCCTACCAGTTTTGAAGCTCTGAAACGTCGTTCACCGGCAATAATCAAATAAGTGCCATCTTCATTTTTACGGAGGGTAATAGGTGAAATAACCCCTAATTCGCGAATAGAAGTAGCTAATTCAGTCAATGCATCTTCATCAAAATGACTACGGGGCTGATTCGGGTTTGCAAAAATCAAATCCAATTTTACTTCACTAATAGAAGACGATCCATTAGTATTGATATTTTCTGTATCTATCAATGCACCTAATCCT
>Ga0302292_1002239_pt1 | contig 11721 bp, 7 predicted proteins | sample III_Fen_N2_1_FD_194553 | JGI IMG/M metagenome (GOLD analysis project Ga0302292, IMG submission 194553) | Peat permafrost microbial communities from Stordalen Mire near Abisko, Sweden - III_Fen_N2_1 | ecosystem: Environmental > Terrestrial > Soil > Wetlands > Permafrost | place: Sweden: Abisko...
TCCCACATAATAATTTCATACCTGGATCTTAGCTTTTTGATTTGATTACGCTTTATTCTTCCATACGGAGGGCGAAAAAGCTTGCTATCAATGTATTCTGCCGCCTTATCCACATTAGCGACATATTCGCTGGTTGGGACATTAAATCCCTTTATATGATTAAATGTATGGTTGCCGGTTCTATGACCTCTTTGAAGAATTTCGTTATAAAGTTCGGGATATTTCCGAACATTCTCTCCCACACAAAAAAAAGTTGCCTTAACATTATATTTATCCAGTAAATCTAATACTAACGGAGTAACCTCTGGCACCGGCCCATCATCAAAAGTAAGGTAAATTACTTTCGATGAGGAACTCCTGCGCCAGGTTAGTTTTCCTAAAAAAGGACGAAATATATCAACAAGCTGAATACTCATTTACATTTTAACCCTTTTAGTATAGTCCATATAACGAGGCATGTATTTATTCATTATAGTATTTTGTTTTGCCTGATCGCAAATACGTAACACCTGATTTAACACAGCCAGATTATGACCAATTCTGGAAGAAACACTGTTCTGACTAGCTGGGCTTAAGCTCAAATACCAATCGAGATATTCTACACAATCCTGAGCAACTGCATTCATTATTGCATTTCCTTTGGCTGTTTCATGCAATTTATAATAATAGTCGGCTAGTTGCGTTGAGACATAATCATGACGCACTGTAGTTCCCGGAATTACTTTATTACAATAATCAAGAGCCTTCTTAGCTCTTACAGTATCGCCTTTAGCCATTAATCCTCCAATTAATTGAGCAAAAACCATACGGTGGGTGTGACACATGCGCGCTGTATTTTCGTCAAGATATACTTTAGGGTCGGCTATATTTCCGTACTTGAATTTATTCATCAAATTATCGTACATCACATCCACATTAACACCCGAACCTGCACCTTTTACTCCAATTGGTAGAATTTGGTAAGCTAATCCTGTAGATTCAAAATGATCGTTCAGTCCCATATAATATTCATCACCAACAGTTATTGCGAAGTAAATAGGGCGTTTCCATTTGTTTTCTTTCAACAGTTCAAGAATCATCAACTCACTCTTAGTCAACCTTCTCTTTAGGTCGAAATTAATTTGTGGAATGATTTCAGAAGCTCTTGAAGCAGGTAAAGTTCCTGAATTAATTACCTCCTGAGCATCGACCGGAAGGTACAACTGTTTTGTTGGAATAAAGCCTTCACCATTCATTTTTGTTGAAGAATCTGAACTCAAGATGAAATCAAACGCTGTTTTGATATCAAGAGGTTTCTGAAGTAAATCTTCCACCCACAAAACTTCGTTTTTACCTGCAACATAATCTTTCGGTTTCCATGAAATTGGAAGCGGAGCAGATTTGTAAGCAGCACGCTGCATTTGTCCAATATACCAGTCAGTTTGCAAATAACTAAGGTTACAAACACGTTTATCAGTTCCTACACCTTCTACTTCCTGATTATACCAAAGCGGGAAAGTATCATTGTCTCCGTTGGTAAATATAATAGCATTCGGCGCACACGAAGTCAGATAATTCTTTCCAAAATCACGACAGGTATAACGATTACTGCGGTCATGATCATCCCAGTTTTGCTGAGCCATTAAAGCCGGAACTCCGAGGCAAAAAAGAGTAGCAATAGCAGCAGTAGCTGTTTTTGGAATCTTAGGCAAGTACTTATCCAGTGCTTTTACAACTCCCAACACACCCAGTCCGATCCAGATACAGAAAGCATAGAACGATCCGGCATAAGCGTAATCACGTTCGCGGGGTTGATAAGGTGTCTGATTGAGGTAAACCACAATGGCTATACCGGTAAGAATAAATAATAACATAGTGAGCCAGAACCCTTCAATGCCATGCTTTCCACCATAAATCATGAATATCATTCCTAAAATTCCGAGAATTAACGGTAATAAGAAATAGGTGTTGTGTCCTTTATTATCCTTAAGTTCCGAGGGTAAGTTTTTCTGATCGCCAACTCGTAAATTATCAATAAATCCTATACCGGTAATCCAGTTTCCACGATCAATTTCGCCATATCCTTGAATGTCATTTTGGCGTCCGCTAAAATTCCACATAAAATAGCGCAAGTACATGAAGTTCACCTGATAGTCAAAGAAGAAACGCATATTCTCTATAAACGTAGGCTTTACATCGCTCTTTTGCTGTCCGCAATAATCATAGCTAATTGTTTCGCCGGTAATATTGCCCCACTCTTTGTAGGCTGCAACATGCGATTCCTGATTACTGTACATACGTGGGAAAAACATATTAAAACGTTCATCCATTACATAATCAGTTTTATATCCGGTAATTATGTACTCATCTTTATCTGAAGCAGACGTTTTAGGCTTTTGACCGTATGTTGGTGCACCCTGAGTTTGTTCGGGCGAACAAGTATTTCCGTCCACTTTAAGTTTTACCGGAGCACTGTAACAAGCTCCATAAAATAACGGGCGGTCGCCATATTGCTCACGGTTGAGGTAATATTTCAATGAGAATAAATTATCCGGATTATTCTGATCCATGGTAGGATTAGCCGACGAACGAATAACAATCACGGCGTATGTTGAATAACCAATCAAAACCATTGACACCATAAGAACAATGGTGTTAAACCAACGACCACTGATGTTATTTCTTTTGAAATAAAAGAAAGCTCCCATTCCGGCAATAATAACTATCCCAATAACGATATGATCGCCAAAAAATGGAATACCAGCCATGGAAATAGATAAGATGAATGAAATAACCATGCGCAATTTGCTCTTGGCTGTGTTCGATTCATAAATAGCCCAAACAAGAATGGCAATTGCCAGAATAATATAGGCGAATAAACCTGTATTAAATCCAAATCCCAATTTATTGACAAATAGTAGCTCAAACCAACTGGCTACCTCTACACAGCCCGGAATTACACCATAAAGCACAGCTCCCAAAATCACAACGCCTGCCAACAAAGCCAATAAAGAACCTTTTACGGTAGGAGTATGTTTTTTGAAATAATAAACCATTACAAGTGCCGGTATGGTGAGCAGGTTCAACAAGTGAACACCGATGGAAAGTCCCATTAAATAGGCTATCAGAATCAACCATCGATCCGAACCTTTCTCGTCGGCAACATCCTCCCATTTTAGAATAAGCCAGAATACCAGTGCCGTGAAGAGTGATGAGAAGCCATAAACCTCTGCTTCGACAGCCGAAAACCAAAAAGTATCCGAAAATGTGTAAGCCAAAGCACCCACCAGTCCGGCACCAATTATAGCAATCGTGTTTCCGGTGGTATAACTTTCTTCAGATTTTATAATAACCTTACGAGCCAAATGCGTTATAGTCCAGAATAAAAACAGAATGGTAAATGCACTACATAAAGCAGTAAACGAGTTAACCATGATGGCCACATGACTACTATCTTTAGCAAATAATGAGAATAAATGACCGAAAAGGGCTGACAATGGAGCACCCGGTGGGTGACCTACCTCCAGTTTGAAGGCACTTGCAATAAACTCAGGGCAATCCCAAAAGCTTGCTGTTGGCTCCATAGTAAGTAAATACGTCAAAGCAGCAATAGCAAAAGCTACCCATCCAAAGATGTTATTCATTAATCTAAATCGTTTCATGAAAGCTAATTATTGTTGTTAGTTGATAATTGTCTGTTAATGCAACGCCTCAATTTCGGCATCAATCTGTTCGTACTGGAAAAAACGTTCAAAGATACAAAAAAAATCAGTTTGAATGAGAACTTCTTTGTTTTTTAGTTAATATTAAAAAATCTATACTTTTTTATAAAACTATATACAGATATCCTGCTGTAAAAAGAAAAGGCATGATAACAATCGGATTGTCATCTTGCCTCTTCTCTTCTATAAAAAACGTATTTAATTAAATCTGTACCCTCTTAGTGTATTCTGTATATCGAGGGAGATATTTGTTCAAAACACTCTTTTGCTTAGCTTCGTCACATGTGCGTAAAATCTGATATAAGATTCCAAGATTCTGATTTATTTGATCCGACAAACCTCTGAGCCTGGACTGATCAAAACTCAGATACCAATCAAGGTTCTCAACACAATCATTAGCCACTACATCCATAATCGCATTGCCTTTTGTAGGTTCATTTAACTTGTAATAAAACTCTGCCAAATGAAGTGAACCGAAATCGTGTCGAACCGTTGAACCCGGAATAACTTTATTGCAATAATCCAGGGCTTTCTTAGCGCGTTCAACATCTCCATTTTTAATCAAAGCACCAATTAAATAGACAAACATAGCCCTGTGTGAGTGGCACATATTCAAAGTGGTTTCATCCAAATAAACCTTGGGATCGGCTATATTTCCGAATTTGAATTTATGCATCATATTGTCATACAGCTCATCGGTATTAATCCCGACACCGGCACCTTTCGCCCCAACCGGCAGCACCTGATACGTTAAGCCGGTAAGTTCGAAATGATCTTTCAGCCCAAGATACTCTCCACCAATTGATATTGCAAAATAAAGCGGACGTTTCCAATTGTTTTCTTTCAACAATTCGATAATCATAAGATCACTTCTGCTTACACCTCGACGAAGATCAAAATTAATCTGCGGAATAATTTCCGAGGCTCTGGATGCAGGCAAAGTTCCTGATTTAATGACCTGTTGTGCATCCACCGGCAAAAACAAATGGTTGGTAGGTATATAAGATTGCCCTTGTATTTTTGTTTGAGGATCTGAACTTAGAATAAAATTGTAGGCCGTTTTTACATCAAGATTTGGCATCAGCGAATCTACTTCAACCATCTCATTTTTACCCGGTTCATAATCTTTCGGCTCCCACGATATAGGTAATGGTTTTGAAGAGTAGGCTTCGCGTTTCATTTGGCCAATATACCAATCAGCTTGAAGATAACTAAGATTACACACCCGCACATCGGTTCTAAAACCTTCCACCTCCTGATTATACCAAAGGGGAAAAGTATCATTATCACCCATGGTAAAAATAATCGCATTGGGTTTGCACGAAGACAAATAATTTTGTCCAAAATCCCGACAAGTGTACCGATTACTACGATCATGATCATCCCAGTTTTGTTGAGCCATTAACACAGGAACACCCAAACAGCAAACAACTACAATGGTTACCATCACAGTACGTGGAAGCTTAGGCAAATATTTATCAATCAACCTTATTATACCCAAAATACCCATCCCTATCCAGATACTGAAAGCATAAAATGACCCGGCATATGCATAATCGCGCTCACGCGGTTGATATGGCGATTGATTGAGATATACAACGATAGCGATACCAGTAAGAACAAATAGCAGCATAATCAACCCGAATTTTTCGATTCCGGATTTTCCACTGTAAAGCAGAAAAATCATTCCGATAATACCGAGAAGCAATGGCAGCATAAAATACGTGTTTCGACCTTTATTTTCTTTTAGCTGCGATGGCATATTTTCCTGATTACCAACTAAGAGATTATCAATAAAGCTGATTCCCGTTATCCAGTTTCCATGTTCAATTTCGCCATTTCCCTGTATATCATTTTGCCTGCCACTAAAATTCCACATAAAATAGCGCAGGTACATAAAATTAATCTGATAGTTGAAAAAGAAACGCATGTTTTCTATGAAAGTAGGTTTCATATCGGTCTTTTGTTGACCACAATATTCATAACTTACAGGTACGCCGGTAATTTTTCCCCAGTATTTATAGGCTTCTATTGATCTTGGGCTACTATCATACAAGCGAGGAAAAAACATATCAAAATGCTCATCCATTTCATATTCATTGTCACCTTTATGACCTACCACCATGTATTCATCTTTATCACCAGCCGATTTCTTGGTTTTCAAGCTATAAAAAGGATGCCCTTTTTCTTTTTGTACCGGAGCGTAACCATTCCCTTCTGCTGTAAATTTCACAGGAGCATTATAAGTGGAGCCAAAGAGTAAAGGACTATCGGGGTACTGCTCCCTGTTGAGATAATATCTTAATGAAAATAGATTATCCGGGTTATTCTGGTCCATAGTAGGATTGGCAGACGAGCGTATCATAATTATGGTATAGGAGGAATATCCAATCAAAACCATAACAACCATCAATATAATGGTATTGAGCCAGCGTGCACTGATTGTAGCTCTGCGATAGTAGAAGAAAACGGACAAACCAATAATTATAATCAACCCAACCAACAACCGGGCACCTAGAAACGGAATACCGGTAATAGAAACTGCCAGTATAAAAGACACATACATTCTCAATCTATTTTTATCGACATACGATTCATAGATTGCCCATATCAATGAGGAAAAAACTAAAATAATATAAACAAACAAACCTGTATTAAATGTAAATCCAAGTTGGTTAACAAAGAACAACTCGAACCAGCCGGCCACTTCCACAAATCCGGGAATCAATCCATATAATACTGCTCCCAGAATTACTCCACCACCTAATAAAGCCAGTAACACCCCTTTGAATGATGGTGTATGCTTTTTTAAATAGTAAACCATCACCACAACAGGGATAGCCAATAAATTGAGCAAATGGACACCGATGGAAAGTCCCATCAAATAAGCAAGTACCACCAACCAACGATCTGAACCTGGTTTATCTGCAACATCTTCCCATTTCAGTATCAGCCAGAAAACCAAGGCGGTAAAAAGAGCTGAAAATCCATACACCTCTGCCTCTACAGCCGAAAACCAAAATGTATCGGAAAAGGTATATGCTAACGCTCCAACCAAACCGGCTCCTATCACTCCTATAATATTAGCTTTTGTAAAATCAGCTTCCGACTTTATAATAACCTTACGAGCCAAATGCGTAATAGTCCAGAATAGAAATAGAATGGTAAACGCACTACATAAAGCAGTAAACGAATTTACCATAATAGCAACATGACTGTTGTCTTTTGCAAATAGAGAAAAGAAATGGCCAAAAAGAGCAGATAATGGCGCACCGGGAGGATGACCCACTTCAAACTTAAAGGCACTGGCAATGAATTCCGGACAATCCCAGAAACTAGCAGTAGGCTCCATAGTAAGCAAGTACGTCAAAGCTGCTATCGCAAAAGTAAACCATCCGAAAATGTTGTTGATTAATTTAAATCGTTTCATAAGGCAAATATGAAGATATATAACTTAAATGAATCAAAGATATTTATAAATAACGGGGTAACACAAACGTAAAGTTTATTTTTAATTAAACTTAATATTCCGATGTATATTTAAGCAATTTCATGCAATATAGACTACAAATGACTTTTATCATCAAAGCAACTCAATATTAAAAGATCTATTTGACATTCGGGTTAAACCATCATTTTGCAAACTTATAAAATAAATGAATATATTTGCATAGAATTATGTCGTCAATTTGACTTTTATCAATCAAAGTCAGAAAAAATAAGTCAAATTCAAAAATCGTAAACATTCAAAGTTCCAGCGTATGAAAACATTGAAGTTCATTTTATTTCTTTTTTTATCTGTATTATCTCAAACAATCCATTCTCAACGAATTGATCCCTTCTTAAATAAATATTCTATTTACAAGAGCTTTCATCCCGAAAAAGCAACCGAGTATAAAGACATAGAAGGTACACCTTATTTAAATACAGAATTCAGAGTCGGAAGTTTTGTTATGAACGATAGTTCCATTTTAAAAATACCCATTCGATATAATGTGTATTCCGATGAAATGCAATATCAAGTGGAAGGCGTAAACTATGTCATAGGAGACCCCCTTGCCATAGAAAAAGTACAAATAGGAGAATCTGTGTTCAAACACTTAGCATTCATAAATAAAGGTGGATTTTTTGAATTAATAGAGTCCGGCAAATGCAGCTTAGTCAAAAAATACATCGTAAAATACAAACCGGCTGAAGGTCCAAAGGCGATAATCGGAGTAGGTATTCCAGCTGAATTTATTAAAGAACCAGCAGTTTTCTACTTAATAAACAATCAGTCAAAAGTATATAAAATAAAAAATATTGAATCCGTAATAGAAGCATTACAAGATCAAAAACAGAAAATAGAGGATTTTATAAAAATCGATAAAATAAAGAATATAAAAAAAGAGAATTTAATCAAAATTGTAGCTTATTACAACAAACTATAAAACTCAAATACTTATAGAAAGTATAATATCAGGAAAAACACAGAATTATTACTTTTATGAAGTCATCCTATATTACAATTACAATTGAAACTCAATTGTAATTATTAAATGTCGTTATAGATTCGTTTATTAAGAAGAAAAGCATATCATTACAGATTGAAAGTAAAGCACAGACAAAAAATAAAAACAGGACTGTTTTTTAGAGCTAAAAAGCAAAAACCGAAAGTAAAAAAACAAATCAAAAGAACTCAATTAAAAACCTGTATTGCAATTATTTAAACACAGAGCCTGATTCACAATTAAGATATTGTTTTGAACAAATATTATTCATACATTTGTCCTGAAATCAAAACAAATCAGGTTTAAATGGAACTTATTACATCGTTTGCCGAACTCACCTCACATCTTAAAAGCGTAAATCAACGCAAACGCCTTGCAGTGGCCAATGCTGTTGACTCACACACCCTGGATGCTGTTCTAAAAGCTGTAGACATGGGCATTGTTGAAGCATTTTTGATTGGCGATGTAGCTTCCATTGAATCACCTCATCTTTTTGAAGAACATAACTTATCTCCTTTTATTCACATTATAGACATTCCTGAAGTTCAATTGGCCACATTGGAAGCGGTTCGGATGGTAAAAGCCGGAGAGGCTGATATTTTAATGAAAGGGCTAGTGAATACTGATGTATTGCTCCGGGCCATTTTGGACAAAGAAAAAGGGATATTACCCGCTGGAAATGTACTCACATTTAATGCAGCCCTACAAATTCCGAACTATCACAAGTTGATTTTCTTCTCCGATCCGGTTGTGATTCCATCACCCAATTTAGTTCAACGCACTGCCATGATTAAATATGCCATCAAAACCGCGTATAAATTCGGTATTTCAAAGCCTAAAGTGGCATTAATACATGCAACCGAAGTAGCTAATCCTAAGATTCATTACATGCAGGATTATCTTGACATTATGCAAATGTGGCGTGAAGGTGAATTCGGAAATGTCATCATGGATGGGCCATTAGATATTTTTCTGGCTTTGGACAAAGAGCGTGGAAGCATAAAAAATGTACCATCCCCTATACTGGGCGATGCCGACATACTAATTTTTCCAAACTTTGAATGTGCAAACTGTTTTTACAAAGGCTTATCGCTTTTTGCGGGAGCCGAAATGGGTGGATTGCTACAAGGCACTGAGAAACCTGTGGTATTGACATCGCGTAGCGAAAGCGTGCAATCGAAGTTCTATAGCATTGCCATGGCATGTGTGATAAGCTGATAAGGTAATGTAATTAAACTTCAATCGTTTATTCGAGATAACAGACTAGATACCATTTTCTTCGCTGCTCGCCCGGCTGTTCCCGGTTCACCTAAAGTAGTTTTTATGATTGAATAGTCCTCCAATATTTGTTGGCGATAGATATTATTCCTCAAAAGCAGGCTTAATTCTGCCGACACATTCTCCACACTGAATAAATTAGCTATCAGTTCTTTTACAACCAGTTTATTAGCGATTATATTTACCAGCGAAATATAGTTCGTTTTAATGATTAGATCTTTAGCCCAAAGTGCTACCTTTCCGAATGCAACATGATACACAACCACTTGTGGAATCCCAATCAGAGCAGTTTCCAGCGTTGCAGTTCCGGAGTTAACCACAGCAGCTTGAGATTGCTGCAGGAGTTCGTAAGTTTTCCCTGTCACAATCCGGGCTTTACTCCCACCAAGTATCTCGTTGTAAAATCCGACATCAATTCCCGGTGCTCCGGCTACGACAATTTGGTATTCAGGAAAATTCAAAGCAGCCCTAAGCATTTTAGGCAAGCAAGCACTTATTTCCTGCTTTCGGCTACCTGACAATATTGCTATTATCGGCTTATCGGGCAATTGATTTTCAAAGCAAAATTCCCGGAACGTTTGCCCCTGGTTAGGTCGCATGCAGACTGAATCTACTGTTGGATTTCCTACATATTCCACCTGATAATCATGCTTACTATAGAAAGCTGCTTCGAAAGGAAATATGCAAAACATCTTATTCACATAACGTTTAATCTCCTTGATACGATATTCTTTCCACGCCCATATTTTAGGGGAAATATAATAGTACACTTTAGCATTAAGATTCTCTTTTACAAAACGAGCCATGCGCAGGTTAAAGCTTGGGTAGTCCACCAAAATCAACACATTGGGCTGAAAGTCAACAATTGCTTGCTTACAATCGCTCAGGTTTTTCAGTACAGTTCTGGCATTTTTCAGCACAGCAATAATGCCCATGAAAGCCATATCACGGTAATGTTTTACCATCTTTCCGCCATGAGCCTGTGAGAGCATGAGATCACCTCCCAGGAAGCAAAACTGAGCTTCCGGATCTTCTATCAAAAGCTCTCGCATTAAATTCGAAGCATGTAAATCGCCCGAAGCCTCACCGGCTATGATAAAATATTTCATAGGGTCAATTGGTGTATGTTGTTCATTATGTTTGTTGGCTAATTGTTGAAGCTAATCCGGGGACTTACTTCTTACCTCTTACGTTCTTACCTCTGATCTAAAGCATAAAAATACTTGTAATAAGATAAGGCATACCGCCTATAAGTACTCCTGTAGCAATTTTAAAACTGTCTGATTTATAAAATGCAAAAACAAGCACCAGATTAGGCATAGCTGATAGCAAAAGTAACTTTCCCAATAATATACTGGGATAAAGCTCTTTCAGTGTTTCATTAAAAGACAAATCATGTGGATAAAAGCGATTGAGGTACAACCACATAAATAGTACCGGTAATATTAAACCTGGCACTAAACCATAAAGAAAATGATTGAAACGTTTCATGTTGGTCGATTTGTTGACTGGGAACTGGTTTATTTGTTTGCATGAAGATGCAACTCCATTGAATCCGGTCACTTCTGCTTGCCGCTTACTGCTTACCGCTTTTTTAGTCTCTGTTTATAATTTCCAACTCCGAACATCATCCATCGCCTGATATGCGGTCAGGTCAATTTTAGTAGGCACAATGGAGATATAACCCTGACTCAAAGCCCATTCATCAGTGTCAGTCGATTCGGGTTCGTGATTTTCAAAATTTCCTGTAAGCCAGAAATAAGAACCACCTCGTGGATCGGTACGCTTAGCATATTCTTTAGTCCACCTTCCATCACATTGGCGAGCAACTTTAATTCCTTTTATTTCTCCTACCGGAGCATTCACATTCAAACAGGTAGCGTGAGGTAATCCGTTTCGCAATGCCTCTTGGGTTATTTGAAGGACATAGGGTTCAAAAACACTAAAATCAGCATCCATAGAATGATTGCAGATAGAAAAACCAATAGATAAAATTCCATTTTCGCAACCCTCCAAGACAGCACCCATAGTGCCCGAATAGATTACATTAATCGCAGCATTCGAACCATGATTGATACCTGCTACAACCAAATCCGGTTTACGTTCAACTATCTCATTCAATGCCAGTTTTACACAGTCGGTAGGAGTACCTGTACAAATATACCGAATCAATCCTTCAGTTTCCTCAATTTTCTTAAACCGAATAGGATGAGTCACAGTAAGAGCATTTGACTGAGCCGAACGTGGTCCAT
>Ga0302292_1002243_pt1 | contig 11712 bp, 10 predicted proteins | sample III_Fen_N2_1_FD_194553 | JGI IMG/M metagenome (GOLD analysis project Ga0302292, IMG submission 194553) | Peat permafrost microbial communities from Stordalen Mire near Abisko, Sweden - III_Fen_N2_1 | ecosystem: Environmental > Terrestrial > Soil > Wetlands > Permafrost | place: Sweden: Abisko...
ATCCTACCGGGATTCGAACCCAGATCATAAGAACCGGAATCTTACATTCTATCCATTGAACTATAGGACCGATTTGTTTTTAGTGAGCGCAAAAATAATAAAACTTGAATTGATCTGTTCTATTTGAGTGAAAAACACTGTTAACATTGGGCTTTTTTATTAACTAACATGTATCTGTTTGATTGATTGTTTACTGTGATATCAATACCTGTTAATAATTTTGTGTTTCATTCATGACTTAAACTATGGAATTGTTTTACTTTTGACACATTAAATCCACCATACATGATCACTGAAGGACTATTGAAAGATTGCCGAAAAGAGTTTGAAGAATATTTCAAATCGTTAAAAACTGATTCTCCCGAAAACAAGCACCGAATCGAAGACATACGTACTCATTCGCTTCGCGTTGCAGTCAATTCCCGGATTCTTTCTGACCTTCTTTTTCAAAATGAGGAAGAAAAGGCTGTGGCTGAGGTGAATGCATTGTTTCACGATGCCGGACGTGCAGCTATGATTGTTGAAGGAACTGAGTCTCCAACTAATATTCAGCGTAATCATGCTGCTCATTCAGTGAGCCTGATTCAACAAATGGCTTCCTTTCGGAATTTATCTTCTGAGGCTCAATTGATCATTCAAAAGTCAATCGATAGTCACAATAAGAATAAATTACCTAAGCTTGATAGTGAACAGCAGATGCTTTATGCCCGCATTCTGCGTGATGCTGACAAGCTGGATATTTTCGATTCTTCGTATCGGTTTTTTAAGGAAAGAGCGGGAATTCAGCCAATTGCTACTTTCGATTTGATTAGTAGTGTGGAAGTCTCGGAGAAAATAATTAAAAGTATCCAGGCTGGAAAAACAGCTTTGCTGGAAGACATGAAGACCATGAACGATTATAAGCTTATGCTGATGTCGAATGTTTTTGACCTGAATTTTAAATATACCTTTCGCATTTTGAGTGAAAGGCAATATATCCAAAGGATATATGAAACACTTCCCAAACGCGACCAGATTATTGATGTATATCGCGGAATAAAACTCTTTGTCGAAAATAAGTTCATCTTCTAAAGAATCTTATCTTTTATGGGTAAACGATTGGTCTGTTTGTGCAATATGGTTTCAGAAAAGGAAATTCATGTTGCTCTTGAAAAAGGTGCCCAATCAACTTCTGATATTCAACGAATGACCAGGGCAGGAACAAGTTGTGGCAGGTGTCTGCCGTGGATTGATTCGATTGTCGAAGAATTTTTGTCTGGACGGCCTGTAGATCCTCAACAACGGATAGATTTCAAGTAATTTGTATAGTAGAAACCTAGGCTCTTGGTTTCTGAGATCTTATGCTGAAGCTTTTTTGATTTTAGTGTTCGGAGCATATCGCAAAGTTGGTAGTGGCCAGAGCAATAGTATTACCCGTTTTACGTAATTCATATCCATTTATTTTTTTAATTTTGGTATAAATCTGCTTTTAACAAACATTTACTATCCCGAAACGTAAAATTTAAAAAAAATGAAAAGACCATGAAAAAAAGAAATTTTTACTCGCTTGTATTGCTATTAGGGGTGATGATCGTTGGGTGTTCTCAAGAAGATCAACTGCAGGTGCAGGAAGAAACAGTTGGTCTGAAAAGTGCAGCCATTTCAGTAAAATATATTGTAGTACTGAACGATGAAGCCAGTATCTCAAATAGCGATGCCCAATCCCGTCAGGATAAAGTAAGGGCGAAGGCCAATGGACTTTTACGAAAAAATGGTATTACAGAGTCAGTTGAAGAAGTGTATGGAACTGCTTTGCAAGGTTTCGCATTGAAAATGGCTCCTGGTCAGGTTAAAAAACTGGCTTCTGATGAGAATGTGAAATTTATAGAGGAAGATCAGGTAGTAACTTTATCACCGATTCAGGAAAATGGCAAACCTGGGGGAGGAACTACAACACAACCGGTTCCATGGGGAGTAACCCGCGTGGGTGGTGGAGATAATTATGTTGGCTCAGGAGTTGCCTGGATTATTGATACCGGTGTGGATTTGACGCATCCTGATTTGAATGTCGGAACTGGAGTAAGTTTTGTTCCAAGGGTAAGCTCACCAAATGATGATAACGGACATGGTTCTCATGTAGCTGGAATTATTGCAGCAAAAAATAATGCTTTTGGAGTGGTTGGAGTTGCTGCCGGAGCAAAAGTTGTTCCTGTAAAAGTACTTGATAAAAGAGGCAGTGGGGCATACTCGACTGTTATTGCGGGAGTTGACTATGTTGCTACAAATGGCAAATCGGGAGATGTTGCAAATATGAGTCTTGGAGGTCCAGTTTCACAAGCGCTTGATGATGCAGTTATTGCGGCGTCGGCAAAGGTGAAATTTTCATTGGCTGCCGGAAATGAATCTGATGATGCCAATAATCATTCTCCGGCAAGAGTAAATGGTGATAATATCTATACTGTTTCAGCAATGGCATCCGGTGATAAATGGGCCAGCTATTCAAACTTTGGGAATCCACCGGTTGATTATTGTGCGCCTGGTTCATCAATTTATTCAACCTATAAAGGTGGTGGATATGCAACTTTATCAGGAACTTCGATGGCTGCCCCACATGTTGCCGGACTTTTACTTTGGGGTTCAATAAAAGCTGACGGGAAAGTCATTGGCGATCCTGATGGAGATGCTGATCCCATTGCTCACCATTGAATAGATAAAAAATAAAAAATCGGCTGTTCCAATCTGGAACAGCCGATTTTTTATTTACTGCATACTGTGACTGATCACTGAATACTAATTCCTTTTAGCCACCCAGTCGATAGCTGCGCCGATGTGTTCTTTAACTTTCGGGTCCTGGAATGCTTCAGGAGTATGTCCAAAAACTGTATAATACGACCTGGTATTTCCCAATTCCTGATACCAGATTAATGGATGATCACCCATTTTCCATGCGTTGTTCTGGAGTGTTTTTGCATCAAGAGAAGTTTCATCCAGTCGTGCCAATACGTGAACTTTTGCACGGGGATTTTCCTTGAAAGAATACCATTCGTCGATTGTCCGATACGTTTCCATTCCTTTAAAAGGAGCCATCGACGGGTGATTGGTGTCTTCGAAAATAACAGTTGCCATTTGGCATACCGGGTGAGTTTTGAAATATGCTCCATTTAATTGCCCGTAATATGGCCAGTCGTATTCACAGTCGGCAGAGGCATGGATTCCAACAAATCCTTTGCCTAAATTCATAAATGCTTCAAATGCTTTTTGCTGCTCTTCGTTAAGTACATCTCCTGTTGGATTCAAAAATACCATGACGTCGAAATTTTTCAAATAGTCGGAGCCAAAAATTTCAGCATTTTCGGTAGCTGTTAAATTCCATTTTCTTTGTTGAGCGAGGTCGCTCAACATCTTTATGCCAGCAGAAATGGAATTGTGACGGAATCCTGAAGTTTTAGAGAAAACAAGCACATTAATTTTTTTATCCTGAGCAATGCCTGAAAATGTCAAAATGAACATTAAACAGAATAATGAAATGATTTTTTTCATGATTTATTTTTTAGTTAGTTGGTATTACAAGAATACTAATTTTACTTCAAAAAATGGGCATACATGGTTTCAATTTTCCTGTATGACTGATTCAAAATCAGTCATCAGGAAAATCAGTATGAGAATCGATCAACGCAATATAACTTGCAACAAGAAAACAGATGAATGAAAATGCTGCTGAAAACAAACTGAAACTTTTAATCAGTAATAAGTTATATGAATTCTAAGTGTTTATCATTTCCGGATATTTGTTAAGCTTCAAAAAATGCTTTTACTAACTGATACAATACAGCCAAGTTTTGCGTTTATTTGATGTTGGTTTTAAACGTAGTTTCCAGATGACAAAATTCAAAAAAAACAGGCTAAACTTAATATTTTTCATGTTTTCTGTACTCCTATTGTGCATGGTCAAAACAGGCGATGCACAAGTGTCGAAGAGTGCAAATACCTACGATGGAAGAATCGGAAATGATCAGCTTATACTTATTGATGAAAGAATGGATTCAACTTCTTTGAAAGGTTATTTTGTTCTGAATCGTGGAAATGCAGTAGAAGATAGTCATACTTTTACGATCAGTAAATCAGGTGGAAAGTTGTTTTTTCAATCCGATCTTTATGTGGGACCGATTAAATCACATGTTCTTTCAAAAGATTCTTTTAAGGGAAAACTTGTGTTGTTGAATAAAAAGCGAAAATTCTTTTTTTGGAGGCAAAAGGCCGATATTCAATTCGTGAAAAGACCTGAATTTAAGGTAAATCCTACTGATCGGTATCAGAAAGAAATTTTTCAGAATGTTGAAGTTAAAAAAGACCTGCTTTACGGAAAGGCAAAAGGATTGTGGACCAGTTCCCCATATTCTGATGAGCCTTATATTGAAGTGGTGAGGAAAGGATTGATTAAAACTTTTAAGGATCCAACCATGCTTGACCTTAATATGGATATTTATTATCCTAAAACTGATCTTTTTAAAAATCGACCTTTGGTAATGCTGATTCACGGGGGGGCTTTTTATATTGGAAGTAAAGAGTCGGTTGCCGAAGTTTCACTGGCTACATCACTGGCCAAATGCGGATATGTAGTCGCTTCGATCGATTACCGGCTCGGATTTAAGCTTGTTCCAAGTGATTTGGAAATGAGCGCATACCGGGCAGTTCAGGATGCACACGCAGCGCTCAGATTCCTGGCGCATAACGCAACAGGTCTGGGTATTGACCCTACACAGGTTTACGTGGGTGGTACCAGTGCCGGTGCTGTTGCCTCATTGACTGTTGCCTTTATGAATAATGATGAAAGACCTGCCGGAATTATTGAGGCAGAAAAGGAAGGACAGGCCACACGCATAGAGGAATCAGGAAATAAATACACTGAAGATTTCAGAATAAAAGCTGTTGCCAATATGTGGGGAGCTGTTTCCGACCTGAATATTATTGATCCGGATGAGAAAATATCGGTTTTGTCAATCCATGGAACTGCTGATGAAATTGTACCCTATGAATATGATCATCCCTTTAAAAATTCATTACTCGTCAATAGGCTTTTAATGGATAAAATGTATGGCTCAAAACCCATTCACGACCGCTTGAATATTCTGGGTTTGCGTAATCGGTTGATTTCCTTGAATGGGCTTGGTCACGAACCTGAACTGGTTGGTTCAAAAAAACTGAATCAATACATGGATACCATTACTTACCAGGTCACAAAATTTTTCTATGAGGAAACTGCGCCCACAGTTAATTTACCTGCCAGTCAACTTGCAATCCCGGAAAAAAGCGCTTCGAAGTCAATATATTTTGAGGTGAAGAACGGCACACTCGTTCAAATTAAGGCTATCGGCGGGGTGAAAGTCAATGCAGATCCTACGGATGCAACAGTTATTTGGTTAAAAAATACAGAAAAGAGACAACTGGAATTTCTAATGACTAATAAATTTGAATCCTGGAATTCAAAAATATTTCAGGTTTCTGTTTCCAGGTAATCGTTTTTTTAATATCGCAGCACAGCATTTGCAATGTTAATTTTTAATTAAAATGAAATTTTTTGCTTTGTGATTTAATAAATAAATAACTTTGTGTTGTTTTTGAAAATGGGCGAATACTTCCAGGTGGAAAGAAGGGTTTAATATTTTTTTATTTGTTTTGTTGCAAGCGATCAATTAGAAAGTTTGAAATACTGTTTTAATTCAAAAAATTATTTCAGTTTCATACATAAGATAAGAAGTATCTTTTGTATTTGCTTTTTTGCTGCAAATCAGATTTTTATAAAATGCTGTGACGAAAAATGTCAATTGATTTTTTTTTCTGGCTAAAATTTATTTCTATTCGAACTATTGTATATTTGTTTGAAATAGTTTGATGATGTATATTCGTGGCCGTTTATATTAAATTTATATCATTATAATATATCTAATTAAATTAAGTTAAATTAAATTAAATTATTCTCAATGAACTCAAACAAAAAATCGTCCAAAAGTCTAAACTTTGACTTTGCAGTGCTGATAATTCCAGTCGCATTCGTGGCGTCAGTTCTGGTTTATCTATTCGTTTTTGGTGATGGAAGCAATTTCGTTGGTGGTAACCATGACAATGTGCCGCTTCCAAATAATTACTATGGTATTGTTTATAAAGGGGGACCAATTGTTCCACTTATCATTACGCTGTTGCTGACAGTATTGGCATATTCGGTTGAACGTTATATGGCAATCAATAAGGCTGCAGGAAAAGGAAGAGTTGTTAGCTTCATGTCTGGAATTAATGGCTTTTTAAGCAGTGGCAAGATTGATAGTGCAAAAGAATCATGTAGCGTACAGAAAGGTTCAGTTGCTAATGTAATCTTAAGTGGCTTGGTTAAATACCAGGAGATGGAAAAAGAAAAAGATCTTACAAAAGATCAGAAAATTGTTTCTATTCAAAAAGAAATTGAAGAAGCAACCTCTCTTGAATTACCCGCTTTGGAACAGAATCTGGTTATTCTTTCAACAATTGCTTCAGTCGCAACTTTGATGGGACTGTTAGGAACAGTAATCGGTATGATCAAGGCATTCTCAGCTTTGGCTAATGCAGGTGCACCTGACTCCGTTCAGTTGGCTGCCGGTATTTCTGAAGCTTTGATTAATACTGCTCTTGGTATTGGTACTTCGGCTTTGGCAATTATCTTTTATAACATTTTTACAACTAAGATTGACAAACTGACCTATTCAATCGATGAAGCTGGTTTTACAATTGTTAATACTTATGCCTCAAGAAATCAATAAGCTAAAATAAAAAATGCCAAAGGTAAAAGTACCCAGGAAAAGCACAACAGTTGATATGACTGCGATGTGCGATGTGGCTTTTTTATTGCTTACGTTTTTCATGTTGACCTCTAACTTCGTAGCAAAAGAACCCATCGTAGTTGCTGTGCCTTCGTCAATTTCAGAAATTAAAATTGAAGAAAGAGATATGGCCACAGTGCTGATCGATAATGAGGGTAAAGTTTTCTTCGGATTAGATGCACAGGGAGATAGAAGGGAATTACTTGCAAATCTTGGAAAGGTATACTCCATCAATTTTACTGAAAAAGAGTTAACAGAATTCAGTAAAATTGGAATGTCAGGAGTGCCGATTACTAAGATGCAGGATTTCCTTAAATTACCTCCTGAACAAAGAGATGCTAAAGAAGCCGCAATAGGAATACCTGCAGACTCTATTGATAATCAGTTTAAGTATTGGATGAAGACTGCCAAACAAGTTAACCCGAAATTGAGGATTGCCATCAAATCTGATTCAAAGACTCCGTATAAGGTGATTAAAAAAGTTATGGGAACTCTTCAAGATCTTAGAGAAAACAGGTATAATCTGATCACAAGCCTAGAACAGGTTAAAAATTAAAAAGAAAGGAAAGTACTATGGCCGAAATGCAAGTAGCAGATAAAGGCGGTAAAGGTGGACCAAAGAAACACAGTACACGTGTCGATTTAACCCCGATGGTTGATTTGGGTTTCTTGTTAATCACTTTTTTCATGCTTACAACCTCAATGCTTAAACCAAATACAATGGAGCTTAGTGTTCCATCAAAAGATAAAGTTGAGGAAGAAGAACAATCTAAAGTTAAGGCTTCACAAGCAATTACCATATTGCTTGATAAAGAAGATAAACTATTTTATTACTTCGGAACTGAAGAAAATGGTGTTGCACCTGAATTAGTTTCTTCTGATTATTCATCAACAGGTATTCGGAAAATGTTAATTCAGCGAAATGTTGATTTGATTAAGCAGGTTCAGGAACTTAAGGCTGATAAAGCTTCGAAAAAAATAAAGGAAGAGGAATACTCTAAAAAGCTATCAGAACTATACACGAATGCAAAAACTGCTCCTCAAGTTCTGATTAAGGCAACAGATGAGTCCAACTATAAAAATCTGATTGACATTCTTGATGAAATGCAGATTTGTAACATTGGCCGATATGCTATTGTTCCTATTACCCCAGAAGATTTAGGTTTAATCGATAAAAAGACGAAAGCCGCGAACTAGTCATAAATTTTACAGTCTATGTCTCAAAAAGTAAATTTATTTAATGAAGCCTGGGTCGACCTTCTTTTTAAGGATAGAAACCAGGAATATGGTGCTTTTCAAATGCGAAAAGACAGTTCGCGAAGGCATAAATGGGGTATAATTGCTTCTTTGATCTTTTTTATTGCAATAATCTTTTTACCAATACTTTACACAGAGATTCTTGCGACAAGAAAAGATCGGATGGTTGAAGTTACTACTCTGTCTAATATTGAGATTGATATGAAGAAAATGGAAAAACCTAAGGATATCATTATTGATAAGCCTATTCCAGTGAAATCATCAATCAAATTCACTCCTCCTGTTATTAAACCTGATGAAGAGGTGCAAGATGATGAAATCATCAAAACGCAGGATGAACTTATTAAAACTGATCTCACAATTTCGATCGCTGATGTCAAAGGAAATGATGAAGTGAATGGTAAGGATATCGCAGAACTTAACAATCTGATTGTTGATAAAGATACTACTTCCGCACCACCATTTTTTGTTGAGCAAATGCCCGAATTTCCAGGTGGAGAAGCAGCATTAATTAAGTTTTTAGGCAAGAATGTTAAATATCCGGAAATTGCGGTGGAAAATGCTATTCAGGGTAAGGTAATCATTGTTTTTGTTATTGATACCAACGGTAGTGTTACCAATGTAAGGGTTGCCCGTAGTGTTAACGATGCACTTGATAAGGAAGCCGTACGAGTAGTGAAATCGATGCCAAAATGGATTCCCGGGAAACAGGGAGGTCAAGCTGTTAGGGTAAGTTATACCGTTCCTGTCAATTTTGTACTTCAGTAAGAAAAATGAAATTGAAAATGCCTCATGTTATATACAATTCCGTTGTTGTGGTTTTGTATTTTTCGTCTGGTATCCTCCTGCTGTTAAAGTATTTGATATGGCAGGAGGTGCCCGACGTACGTCTGGCTCTGGCAGGAATTGTTGTTATGGCTTATGGCATATTTAGGGGATACAGGGCATACAGTGAGTATAAAAATGAGCGATAAAGAAACTGACAAGAATGGTTAAAACCCAGTTTGTATTGATTTTTCTTTTGGTGGCATTTTTAGTGACCGGTTGTCGTCGTACGAAGAAGGAAATACCTGAGTCGATGTTAACCGGTCAGGTAATTATTGCTGCTGATGAATCATTGCGGCCATTGGTTGACGCAGAAATAGATGTGTTTCAAAGTATCTATAAATATGCTTCGATCAATTGTCAATTTATTTCGGAATACGATGCTATAAATCTTGTTCTTCAGGAAAAAATCAGGTTGGCATTGGTTACCAGACCTTTGAATCAAAAGGAAATTGATTATTTCAAAAGTAAAGATATTTTTCCAGAATCAATACCGATTGCTTACGATGCTATTGCAGTGGTAGTTCATCCCGGAAATAAATTAACTGCACTTACAACCGGCCAGATTTCCCGGATTTTGTCGGGCGAACTGGCGGATTGGAATCAGGTAAAAGGTTCCGGGTTATCCGGTGGAATTAAACTAATATTCGATGCCGATGCTTCCGGAATAATCAGGTCTCTGAATGATTCGCTTCACTTGAACAAAAAAATATCGGGAGATATTTATTTTGCCGGTAACAGTAAAAATGTACTTGATAGAATTATTTCCGATACGAATGGCATTGGTTTTGTAGGTTACAATTGGTTAAGTGAAGCAGAAAGTCCGAATGTGCAGCTAATTAAGAGTAAAGTGAGTTTGTTGGCTGTTGCAAATGCTGAGGAAGCCGATAGTACAAATAGCGTTAGACCTTCGGTGAAAAATTTGTTTAACCTGAGTTATCCGCTAACCCGAAAGGTTTATGCAGTTTATACTGATCCTGCTGCAAGTTTAGCTCGTGGATTTCTGGCACATTTAACATCAGAACGCGGTCAAAAGATTATATATCGCATGGGTCTAAAGCCTGTTGACGATTTTCAAAGACTTATTAAGATTAAGAATGATTTTTGATGAAACTGATGCGATTTTGCATTTCCCTTGTAAGATCATGTCATTTGAATAGACCTTTAAAAAATAAACGATTTAAAATGAAAATGAAACTTTTAATTTTCGCATTTCTGATCGTGTTTGTGTCGCCAATGATGCTTGCAGCTCAAAACGAATCGGATGGCTTCACCAAATTAAATCAGAAAGATTACCGTGAGGCAAAACAAATTTTTACAGCATTACTTAAAACAAATCCTAAAAATGCTGCTGCTCTCTTCGGATTGGGCGAATACTACTTTTATACTGGCAAAACCGATTCCGCAAAATCATGTTACCAAAAAGGGTTGGATGCCAGTTCTTCCTATGCAGGAAATTATTCAGGTTTGGGTAAAATAAGTTATAAAACGGCTCCGGTTGAAGCAGAAGCTTACTTTAAGGATGCCATAAAAAAATCGAAAAAAGAGGCAAGTGCAATTGTTTCAATTGCGAAATTTTTTTACGAACAATCACCCAAAAGGCTTGATGAAGCCAAGCGTTACGTTAACCTTGCTATAGGTGTCGATGATAAAAATGGTTTTACATATTTTCTGAACGGATTGATTGAACTCGCTAAAGATAATGCCAAAGATGCTTCCCTTCAGTTTGATCGCGCTATCTATTTTGATCCTAATCAGTTAGAAGCCTATTTGTACCAATCGAATCTCATGTCGAGAGCTCGGAATTTCACTCAGGCAGTTGATTATGTCAATAAAGCAATTGCTGTTAATCCTAAATTCTGGCCAGCTTATAAAAGTCTTGGAGATTTATACTACGACAAGCAGAACTACGCTGATGCAGCCAAAAATTTTGCGATCTATTTTAAGAATGTTCCGGCAGATACGGATGTTACCAATTATACATATAGTCTTTTCTTTAATAAACAACTTAAAGAAGCACGTGAGTTGATTGATAATCTTCTAAAGAAAAATCCCAATGACTATATACTTCTCCGGCTTATGGGTTATATCGATTACGAAAACAAAGACTATGTCAACGGGAAGGCAACTATGGATAAATTCTTTACAATTGTTCCAAAAGAAAAAGTTCTTACTGATGATTATTCCTATTATGGAAAAATGTTGAGCGCATCAGGTAGTGATTCGCTGGCTATTATCAACTATCAGAAAGCTTTGACAAAAGACTCGACACAATATCAGCTTTATGACGAAATGTCAAAGTCATATAATAAACTTAAAAAGTATGATGAGTTTCTTCAATCTAGTTCGAAATTCGTTAAAAAGAAGCCCAATTTAACAACTGTTGATTACTTTAATTTGGGAAAAGCCTACTATGCAGTAGGTAGTAATCTGGATGTAAAGGTCGATTCTCTAAAACAATTACAGTATTTTCAAATGGCTGATTCGCTTTTTAAGAATGTTGAAACCAATAGTCCTGCATCTTATTTAGGTCCATTCTGGAGGGCAAGGGTTAATTCTAAAATTGATAAGGAGACAACCATGGGATTGGCCAGACCTTTCTATGAAAAAGCATTGGGAATTTTGGTGCAAGATACTGCTAAAAACAAAACTCAACTTTCAGAGATTTATGGATATCTTGGATTTTATTATTACGTTAAGGATGAAAAGCAAAATTCTATAGATTATTGGAAGAAAGTGCTTGAACTTGATCCTGCCGATAAGAAAGCTCAGGAAGGTTTAAAATACCTTGAATCGCTCA
>Ga0302292_1002248_pt1 | contig 11695 bp, 6 predicted proteins | sample III_Fen_N2_1_FD_194553 | JGI IMG/M metagenome (GOLD analysis project Ga0302292, IMG submission 194553) | Peat permafrost microbial communities from Stordalen Mire near Abisko, Sweden - III_Fen_N2_1 | ecosystem: Environmental > Terrestrial > Soil > Wetlands > Permafrost | place: Sweden: Abisko...
AAAATAACCAGGATTGGGTGAAAATACTGAAATCTGGAAATGGCGGTCGAGTGGCGGAAAGTACGTCTGAAAAAATTGATGTTTGCCAGTTTCGGCCACTTGTGCATAAATATCAAGAAATGGAGCAGGAGTAATACCGTAAAGTTCGGTCGCCAATGCCCCTTTTGCTTTTTCAATCGTTATCCCAACTTGCTTTTCAAAAGCCGGATTGATATCCAAAATTGTATAATCAATGGCCATGTGATTTGCATCATAAATAACCTGATGCAGTGCAAAGCCTTCATTCATTAGTGTAAACAAATCACGGAACTTGGCTTCACTTTCTTTTAATGCCTCCGTTGCCCGCTTTTGTTCAGTAATATCGGTTGAAATAATTTGTACTCCAACTAACTGATTACTGGAATCCAGGATTCTGTTAAACACACTTTGAAACCATTTAACTTCTGTTGGCAATTCAACTTTATCTTCATATTGTTGCTCGATTTCAGCATTCACTGCTTTCTTAATCCGATCCATATAAAAATCAGCATCATCCTTCGGGAACAAAGTATAGATAGACTTTCCTATGAAATCTTCAGGGTTTCCGTTCATATTAGAAGCCGCTATTTTATTGTACGAAATAACAATTCCATCAGGAGTATAATAGCCAATACCAACACCGGCAGACTCATGCAAAAGCCTGTATTTTTCCTCGCTTTTCAGAAGTGTTTCTTCTATCTGTTTTTTCTCATTCAAGGTCGTAACCAGGCTATTGAACGAATCGGAAAAATCGCCAAGAAAATCGATTTGCTGACTGTAATCGCCCTGTGCAATTTCACGTGTTTGCCAAACTAAATGGCGCAGGTTTGCCTGCAATTCTTTAAATGGATCAACCAGCCAGTTACCGCGTGGAGCCTCCACTTCAAGATTTCCTTCAGAAAGGTTCAGAATAAATTCTTTGGCCTGAAGGTGTTTCCTGGCAAGGGCAACAACCTCTTGCCGGAGTTCATGCAGTTCCTCGGCAACGGCCGAATCCGAATCAAAAGTTTCAATTAAAACCGTAACTTCTTCAACTCTTCCTCTGGATAGAGCAGAAACCAATTTGGTTAGTCTTTTTAAATTATCTCCTTCGGTCATTTTTTTAGTTTGGCTTCAAATCTACAAACACGATCGCCTTTCGACCAGCAATCAACTTCCTTTACATTGAATTCACTACCGGTGTATACTTTCAGAATACCTGCAATGAAACCTTCATCGTAGTCGCAAACCGTTTCGTTGGTAACAGGCAAGCCTGAACAATCTAGGTCTTCGGCAACCACCAAGGTAAGTTCTAATTTTTCGAGGTCTGATTTTTCGATTCTCAGGATGCCAATATTCAGCTCTTTAAGTTGTTGTTGAAGCATGGCAATAAAAGCCCCGAAGCCGAGGGAACAGTCTAGCAGGTTTTTGCAAAATTCTTCTCCGGCCAGCTTCCCGGCAGAAAAGAAGAGCTCATCGGCGACTTTGCCACCTAAACGGTTGTTAAGAACACTCCGGAGGGTATACTGCATCAGGCGGTAAACAGCAACATTGGTCATACTGCCAAGATTCGGCCGACCAAGTGCAATATCGCCTATGTCGGACCATTGAAATGAATAATTATCGTTTGTAAGCATGGTTAAAAAAAAATTTTTTTTTTGGTACCGTGAAATAAAAGGTGGAGCCAACGCCTGGTTCAGATTCAAGCCACACTCTTCCTCCCAATGCTTCAATCAGGCTTTTAGATATTGCCAGACCCAATCCATTGCCCCCGTGTTTGCGCGAATCTGGTGATTCAACCTGGATGAAACGCTCAAAAATACGTTTGTGGTATTCCTCCGGAATCCCGATTCCTGTATCTTTTATGCGAAACTGCAGATACTCATCAACTATCTTAACACCAGCCTCCACAAATCCCTTTTCAGTAAATTTAATGGCATTTACAATAAAATTTCTCAGAATCTGCTTTAGCTTGTTTTCATCCGTTTCAAAATTAAGATCGCCCTTAATTTCAGAAAAATCGAGCATGAAATCGAGCCCCTTCTCGTTTACTTTTAAACTGAAATCTTTCTGTAGATTATTTAAAAGATTTTGTACCGAGACAGTTTTAATATCCAATTTAAACTGACCGGATTCGAGTTTCGAAATATCCATGATATCAGTAATTATTGACAGTAAACTGTTTCCGTTTGAATAGATTATTTCAGCAAAAGTTGTGGTTTGTTCATTGTCAAAATCAGGATCCAAAATGAGTTCGGAGAATCCGATGATACTGTTGAGCGGAGTACGGATTTCGTGGCTCATGTTGGCCAAAAATGCCGATTTCAGCCGGTCACTCTCCTGTGCTTTATCTTTGGCTAGAATTAACTCTAATTCAGACTGCTTGCGTTCAGTGATGTCGCGGTCGATTCCAAGTACCATCTCTTGTCCGCCAATAGTAACAATGGAAGTGGAACTTTCAACCGGAAAAATGTGGCCATCTTTATGGCGATGTATATTCTCCCGATGAAGAATGCCTTTCTCCTTAAGATCATTGAAATAGGCGCCATGTTCCTCTTGTGTCGTTTTTTTCACATGGAGCAGATCGATTGACTGACCAATCATTTCTTCACGAGTGTATCCATTCATCGCACAGGCTGCTTCATTACAATCGACGATTGGCCAAATGGTTGTTGGATGATTTATATCAATTAATATAATAGCATCAGGCGATGCATTAAATAAATCCTTGAAAAGTTTTACACTTTCAAACGCGGCTTCTTGTGATTGCTTCTGTTTCGTGATATCGGTCATAAATAAGGTTCCTGCAATAATCTCATTTTGGTCGTTATAGATCGGGAAGCTGTTTGCCAATTCATACCGCATTGTGCCATCCTTACGTACAATTTGTCGTTCCTCACCAATTGTCTGTTTTCCCACCAGACTCTTTGGCAGAGGCAGATCTTCAAAGTCAGTTTGCTTTCCATTCATATCATAATCCTGCCATGTAGGATTAATTTCTTTAAGTGGAGTATTGATTACTGATGCAGCGTCATTAATACCAAGAAAAGACTGACTGGCCGGATTCACAATCCGAATCATCATATCGGGCATACTCACCAAAACCATCGGTACCGGCGACTGCTCAAAGGTTTGTTCCAGAAGTTTCTTCGCCTTTCTCAATTCCACTTCGGCCAGCTTCCGATCGGTAATATCCTGAAATATTTCGAGCATGGCTTTTTTGCCCTTAAACATCATTCCGGTATGGCTAATCTCAAATATCCTTCCTCCCAAAACACCTGCTGATTCGTAGGTCGCAGTTTCACCAACGCCAATTCCTTTATGTAAGGGGCAGTCGATACATTGACTTTTATCATCGCGGTATAACTCCCAGCACTTTCCTCCAATGGCATTTTTGCCAAAAACATTCTCGAAATTATCATTTTGGAACAGGATGTTTCCGTATTCGTCAACGATGTCCATACCAAACGGGATGGTTTTTAGTAAAGACCGGTTGAATTCAAAGCTTTCTTTTCGTGCTTCTTCGGCAAGTTTGCGATCAGTGATGTCGAACATGATTCCCTGGCTGCCAATGATGTTATTTGAAGAATCAACTACAGGCATTCTTACAACATGCAGGAACTGTTTGCTTCCATCACTAAAGATATATTCTTCCTCTTTTACAAAGGTTTTCCCGGTCTGTATTATCTGTTCATGAACATCTTCGCCCTGAGCAAAATATTGAGTAGCATGTCCAATTTTTCCCTGAACAGTTATTTCATTTGCCGCAACTTCCGATGCAGTAAAGCCAATAAAATGCTCGCTTGATAAACCTTTTATCGTGCAGAATTGTGAGTTCACCAAAATGAAACGGCCTTCCCTGTCTTTTCTAAATACAGGACTGGGTAACTGTTCAATAAGCGAATAATAAAGCGATTGCGATTCTTTTAATGCTACTTCAGCCCTCTTTCTTTCAGTGATGTCGAGAAACGACCATACCCTACCTGTTGGCTTTCCTTCCAGCGTCATTGGCTTGGATACCCGTTCAAAAATACGTCCATCAGTAAAGTATATCAGATCGGTAGATTCTGCCTCAGGATTTGCATACAATTCCTTCACCTTGGCGACAAACTCATCAGGATCAATTAGCTGATCCAGTATGTAATTCATTAATGATTTGTCATCTCCTGAACCAAGAATATCTTCGGGAATCTGCCACATTACGGCAAATCGTGAGCTGGTTTTAATCACCCTTCCCTCGTGATCAACGACAAGTATTCCATTGTGAATTGATTCGAGCGTTGCCTCAGTTAACGATAAGGAGTTCTTTAATGCTTCATTCGCCTGTTTCCGGTCGGTAACATCCCTGATAAAAGACTGATAACTGCCATCCGGCATCTGCTTCGAATTCATATCCACAAAAATGATCCGGCCATCTTTCCGAACAAGTTCACGTTCGGCTTTGATAGTTGCACCATTATTCAGCAAATCATATCTTAATGGCTTTGATTTGTTCGAATCAGTTGAAAACAGATCCTTTATATTCATGGTTAAAAGTTCTTCCCGGCTATATCCGGTAAGCTCAACAGCCGAAATATTTACATCGATAAATTTACCGACCTCGTTTCCGTGGAAAAAACCATCTGCGGCAAGATCAATGAACATACGATACTTTTCTTCACTTTGGATGAGTTTTTTCTCTGCCCGTTTTCGTTCGGTGATGTCTCTGAAAATGGTTTGAATGGCTCGTTTGCCCATATACATTACCGGAATACCAATAACCTCCACATCAATAATCTCATCTTTTAAGGTTATAAATTTCTCTTCTGAGAAGGTTGAAGGTTGACCGTTGGAATAAATTTCTTTTATCCTGTTTAAAGAAAAGGTTCTGTAATCAGGGTGAACATAGTCCAATAACGATCTTTCAATCAATTGTTCAAATGAATCGGCTCCAACAGTTTTTATGGCGGCAGCGTTTGCGAATACAAACTTTCCACCTTCATGAATAATTACGGCATCGGGCAAAAGATCGACCATGAGTCTGTATTTCTCCTCACTTTCATGTAATGCTTTCTCAGCTTTAATTCGTTCAGTAATATCGCGTACCATTCCTTCGGTACCAATTATTTGCCTGTCCTTGCTCCACAACCATTGGATATTCATGGAAACCCAAAACGCTGATCCATCTTTTTTTCTACCCTGAGACACATAATCTTTGATTTGTCCTTCTGTACGCAACATGGAAATTATTGAATTGCGTTCCTTCGGATTAAAATAAAGTTGTTCTGCCGACTGGCCAAGTAATTCATCAAGAGAAGAATACCCATACATTTTTAGCGCTGAAGGACTCACCATTGCAAATTTTCCGGATAAATCAGCCTGAAAATAGGAATCCTGCAGGTTTTCAAATATTCCCTTTAGTTGTGCCTGACTATGTAAAAGCTCGTTGGTACGTTCTTCAACAAGCTTTTCTAACCGTTCCTTTTCATCTATTTTGCGATCTTCTGATTCCTTGATCCTGACCATGGCACGAATCTGTGCAGTTAATTCCTGCTCATCGACAGGTTTCGTGAGAAAGGCGTCTGCCCCGGCTTCCAGCGCTTTTATGCGGCTTTCTTTATTTGTACTTGCCGCAGTAATCATGATCACCGGAATGGTATGGGTGAACTCATTTTCCTTAAAAGTTTCACAAACCTCATAGCCATCCATTCCCGGCATCACAACATCGGTAAGAATTACATCCGGTCTTTCTGCAAGGCCAAGTCTGATTCCCTGAGATCCGCTGTTGGCGGAAATAAACTCAGCCTCGGGAAACGCTTCTTTTATCAGTGCTTTTAAAACAACGAGATTGTCATTGTTGTCATCAATCGCAAGGATTTTAACTTTTTTCATGGAACACACATTTAACTGTTTCTTTTTTCAATCCAGCCACTAAGCATATCGTCAAATAGATTGTTGTCGATTGGTTTGGCAATGTAATCATCAAATCCGTAAGCCAGCAGTTCCTCTCTGTCTCCTTTCATAGCCCGGGCTGTAAATGCAATTACGGGTATCTTCTTTAAATTTTCATCACTTTTCAAATCCTGAAGAAGGGTTATACCATCAACTCCTGAAATTGAAATATCTAAAAGTACCAGTGCAGGCTGAGTACTTTTCACTTTTTCCCATCCTGAAAAACCATCAGTTGAAACTTCGATCTGATATTTATCACCGATCAATGCTTTAACGGTTTCGATATTGTCTAAGTTATCCTCAATAATCAAAATAACTGGCAATCCATTTCCAGGCAAAGCCGTCTTAACAAACTGTTTTTCTGCAACTATTTTATGCTGAAATTGAACCATTTCGCTTACATAAGTAAGTAATTCACTCCGGTTAACATCACCTTTTTGAATCAACTGGAAAATATGGTTGCTTTTCAGGAAACTCAATTCTGATTTAGTAATGTGTTTGGCTGATAGAATCAATACCGGAATCCGGCTGGTAATCTCCTGTTCCCGAATTAATCTGAGAACCTCAAAACCATCAACTTCCGGCATCATCAAATCGAGAATCATCGCATCAGGAACAGAGATTCTAATGGCTTCGAGCGCCTCCCGGCCATTTCGGGCAATTTGAACGACATATCCTTCCTCTGTGAGGATGTCGTTAAGCTGTATTATTTGCGGTTCACTATCTTCAACAAGCAATAATGTTTTACTCTTTCCGGCAGGAAAAGCGGAAGAAACGACAGAGTGAACCGAAGATTTGTATTGTACAAAACCCTGTTCATTATCTGCATAATCGTAACCAACCGGCTTTTGTGGTATTGTGATTACAAAAGTTGAACCAGCTCCGGGGTTACTCCTGACTTCGATGTTTCCCTGAAGCATATTAACATATTTTTTGGCTATTGCCAGTCCAAGTCCGGTACCTCCGTATTTTCGGGATGACCGATCATCAACTTGCCTGAATTCATCAAAGATATATGGAATTTCATCTAAAGAAATACCTATCCCGGTATCGGTTACATTAACAACAAAAATCTCATTTCTCAGCTCAGCCGTGATTTCAACACTGCCCTTATCGGTAAATTTCACCGCGTTACCAATAATATTCTGAAGAATATGCAGGCACTTCCTGTCATCACTTATCAGTAGGGGCAATTCTTCCGGCACCATATTGATGAGATCTATTTGCTTCTCATTTGCTATGGGCAATAAAGTTTCGACAATACTTGAAATAAGCGTTTGTATTGGAAATACCCTGTTAAATACTTCTTCTTTTCCGGCTTCAATTCTCGACAAATCAAGAATATCATTAATCATCGAAAGTAATTGTTTCCCATTTTTCTCGATGATTCCCAAATAGCTGAATTCTTCTTCCGAAATTTTTGTTCTTAGTTTTCTGTTTAGTACTCCAGACAATGCGATGACTGAATTTAATGGGGTTCGAAGTTCATGACTCATATTTGAAAGGAAGGCACTTTTTAACTGATTGGCCTCATCGAGCTGTCTCTTTTGAAGTTCGAGCTCCACATTGCTTTCTTTCAACTCATCGGCCTGCATGGCCAATTCCATCGACTGCTGTTCAAGTTCCTTATTTTGCCTGTCAAGCATCTCCGAGAAATCCTTCATCTTTTTAAACATCAGCACACCGTTAATCCGCGATATTAATACAGGATGAATGTCGTGAATTAACCTGACTGACAATTCAGAAAAACGATATAACGAAGCCAGCGAAACTATGGCAACCACATTACCCAGTTCCAAAATAGGTATCGTAATAATTTCAAGAGGCCTGAAATCTCCGGAAACAGTTGAAAAGTGTAATCCATTTTCTTCAGGAATTTGCTTTAGGTGAATAATCCTCTTTTCGGCCAGAACCAGACCAAATTCACCAGAACCAATGCCTGCTTCAAATGTACTTTTTAGTTTTTTATTCACTCCGATTGACTCGAAGCATTCAAAAAACTTTCTGTCGTCACTTTGCAAATAAACGGTGGCCATCTGCGCGTTTGTAATAGATGCAAGCGAAGCAAGTGTTGCCTGAAAAAATTCAGACGCATTAACATTCGCCATCATCACTTCAGCCAAACTAGCGGCATTTTGCCTAAGCATCGCATTGCGTTGAATCCCTTCCACCATATTATTAAACGATTTCGACATGTTCCCAAATTCATTTGCTGATGTATAAGAACTCCGGGCATTCATATCACCCTCATGAAATTTCAGGGAAGCATCTGACAATTCCAGAATAGGTCTGCTTATATTTCTGATTAACAGGTAATTTATTCCTATCGCTAAAAGCAAGATGATAGAAGCAATAAGCAAAAGCCTTCGGTTTAAGGAGTCACTTAAATCCTGAGAATTTTTTATCAGTTCATTGGCTTTATTGTTTGCAAAATCATCCAAGATTGTAAATTTATTTATAAGCTCCTGACCTTGTATAGCAACTTCACTTCCCGGAGAAAAAGTGCCTTTTAAACTTTCAACGTCTCCGTGTCGTGCAGTAAAATTGATATTTTCCTGTAGCCTTTGCCATTTGACAAAACTCTCGTAAGCATCCTCAACATTTTGTTTTGGACCAAGATACTGACTTCTTATTACTGCAAACTGAATTGGCACATCAGCTGCTGCAACATCCTGATTGGAAATTGCTTTCTGTTTTTCGCTATCATCCAATGCCAGAACCAAATCTCTGGACGCAAGCTGCATCCTGCGAATATCAACCCGAATTTTATTCAATGCATCTTTAACAACAAAAGGATGAGCATAAATTGTCTCGGCCTGATTTTGGATTTGGTCAGTCTGAAAATAAGCCACGCTTGCCAGAATAACAACTAATATCAGCAATGAGGCAAATCCAAATTTGAGCTGAGTTCCGATTTTTAGGTCTTTTAATTTCATATATGTCAGATGATTAATTTTTTATAAAAATAGGTGCAGGTGACGCATACCTTCTAAATCCGCTGACAGAATCCAGTAAATGAACTTCCGCTTCGCTTGTAATAAATAATCCACCAGGTTTTAGAACATGATACAATTTCTCAATAATCAATTTCTGGTATCCGGGTTTATAATAAAACAGCAGGTTACTGCACATGATCAGGTCGAAATCTCCATAAACGCTTGCAGGTGGCGCAGATCTCACCTCATCGAGTAGGCTGAAAACCGAAAAATCAATCCGACTTTTAATCCTGTCAGCCACTGCATATTTATCTCCTATTTTGGAGAAATATTCATTTATAAATTTGAATTTGACATTCCTGATATTATCAGAAACAAATAACCCCATTTTTGCAGCTTCTATTTGAATTGACGATTTGTCGGTTGCAAAAAGTCGAAAAGATGATTTTGCAGCGTGAGATTCTGCATAATCTTCAAAAAGCATTGCGAGAGAATATGGCTCCTGCCCCGATGCACAACCAGCCGACCAGATGCGGATATCACCAGAAGCTTTTTTATTATGCTCTTCAAAAAGTTTTGGAATAATGGCTTGCTCCAGAAAAGAGAAAGTGAGACTGTTTCGAAAGAACTCACTGTATGAATTGCTCATCTGGCGAATAAATATTTCGGGTTCTGCGGGAGTAACCAGCAAATAAGAACTGTACTCCTGTCCACTTTTACAGGCTGTACTTTTAATGCGACATTCAAGCGTCTTTTTGAAAAAGTCATGATCATATACTGAGAGGTCATACGAATATTTCTCTTTAAAAAAGCGAACACAACTTTCCAATACCTTCTCCATCTCAGCCTTTTAATCAGTTCTATTCAGCCAGGTAAGGAACACCAAATTTTAAAAAATATCTGGATAAGCACCTGGCAAAAATGCCATAAAATTCATTTCTCCCAAATAAGTAATGCGCACCAAGTTAGCTATAAATTTGTGGTTTAAAATTGGTTTAAAAACACATTTGTATTCCTTAAATCAGGTGCACTCACCGGATACTTTGTTTCAGTAAGATTAGCTTTTTCAAATTATCCAAATCCTCAATGGTCCTTACAATGGTTGTAACGCATCGCCCAATCTTATATTGACGGGCATTCCGGTATTCTTCCTTAACCGATTCTGGTAAAGAACTAGCTTCGATTATCGGTCCTGCTTTTTCACCAAACCAGAAACTAACCCTGAAAGTGTCCTTTTGAACACCAATCCAGTAAATGGTTTTTTTCTTTCTCAATGTCCGGTACAACCAGCTTTTCCCATCATTGTAAAAGCGCCATTGTTCTGAAATATCCGAATAGCTATCATACAGGAATTCGATCAACTCTTCCCAATAGTTTTTGTTTTCGCCAATAATGGAAAATACAATTTCATCTGTTGGTGGAACCTTAGGGTCGGTAAGTACAATTGGTTCTAATTCCACTTGGTTTAAAATTTTGTTTTTGCTGAAATGACACTAAGGTAAGTGATTAAAAACAAAAATCCCCGTCAATTTTAAATTGACGGGGATTTTTAGAAAGAAATTGGAAAAACTACAGAATCAGCATGGCATCTCCATAAGTTCCAAAGTGATATTTTTCTTTGATCGCTTCTTTATATGCTTTCATCAGATTATCGTATCCGGCAAAACCGGCAACCATCATCTGAAGGGTTGAAAGTGGTAAATGAAAATTGGTAATCATCCGGTTTGCAACACTAAAGTCGTAAGGAGGAAAAATAAATTTGTTGGTCCATCCTTCAAACGGTTTTAAGTGACCCTGAGTTGAAACAGAACTTTCGATCGTTCTCATTACAGTTGTTCCAACGGCACAAATATTTTTTCGTGCATCCTTTGCTGAATTAACAATCTGGCAGGCTTCTTCCGAAATCCAGATTTGTTCTGAATCCATTTTGTGTTTGGTCAGGTCTTCAACATCTACACTCCTGAAATTGCCCAAACCAACATGTAAAGTCACATAGCCAAATTTCACACCACTAATTTCAAGGCGTTTCAACAATTCACGGCTGAAATGCAATCCCGCGGTTGGTGCAGCAACAGCACCTTCGTGCTTTGCAAATATGGTCTGATAACGATCCTTATCTTCAGGTGTTACCGAACGTTTGATAAATTTAGGCAGTGGAGTTTCTCCAAGGCCATAAAGCGTTTTCTTGAATTCATCGTAAGGGCCGTCGAACAAAAACCGCAGTGTACGTCCTCTTGAGGTTGTGTTATCGATTACTTCGGCCACCAACAGATCATCTTCACCAAAATACAATTTGTTACCAATCCTGATTTTTCGGGCCGGATCGACCAACACATCCCAAAGGCGTTGTTCACGGTTAAGTTCACGCAGCAGAAAAACTTCAATTTCGGCCCCGGTTTTTTCTTTGTTCCCATATAATCTGGCAGGAAAAACCTTGGTATCATTAAAAATCAGTACGTCATCATCATTAAAATAGTCAACGATATCTTTAAAAATCTTGTGTTCAATTTTGCCGGTCGCCCTATGCAGAACCAATAATTTTGACTCATCCCTGTTAGCAGCCGGATGCAAAGCAATAAGTTCGTCGGGTAAATCGTATTTAAACTTTGATAATTTCATTATATGTCTTTTAATTTATGTTTTTCAAAATCAAATATATCAGCTTTTTATATAGCAGAACCACGTTGTACGGCCCATTTTTCAATTAGTTGCAGTTAATTTTAACTTTTCAATAAACTTTTTTACATCCAGTGCATTTTCCAATTTCAGGTCACCAATTCTTGTCCGTTTTAATCCTACCAGATAGGCACCCGATTTTATAGCAATTCCCA
>Ga0302292_1002251_pt1 | contig 11678 bp, 10 predicted proteins | sample III_Fen_N2_1_FD_194553 | JGI IMG/M metagenome (GOLD analysis project Ga0302292, IMG submission 194553) | Peat permafrost microbial communities from Stordalen Mire near Abisko, Sweden - III_Fen_N2_1 | ecosystem: Environmental > Terrestrial > Soil > Wetlands > Permafrost | place: Sweden: Abisko...
TGACGAAAGTTGAAGATGTTGAGCAGGCTGAAGAAGTACTTGAAACGGTGGAAGCCAATATGTTTGGGACACTCTTTCATGCTGTTATGGAAAACCTGTATAAGCCGTACAAGGGTCAACTCATGCAAGAGAATGACTTTGATCGGTTGATAACAAACAGCCTTCAGATTGATAAAGAAATCACACTTGCTTTTGCCATTAATTATTTCAAGAAAAAAAACAACGCAATCGTTCCTTTGGAAGGTAACAACCTGTTAATAGCCAGTGTACTCAGAAAATACATTAAACAGGTGCTGAAGATCGATAAAAAGCATGCTCCATTCAAATATATCAGTTCCGAGGAACGATGCAGCATTCAATATCCCATTCAAAGCGGGGCTATGAAAGTAAATCTGAAAGGATTTATCGACCGTGTGGATGAAAAAGAAGGCCATATCCGTATTCTGGATTACAAAACCGGAAGCGGAAAGCTGGATTTTAAAAACATGGACGAAGTATTTGAACATAATAAGGAAAACCGGCCAAAATTTGTACTACAGACTTTTCTATATGGCATTTTTTATAAAGAACAGGCTCAGGGAAAAACCATAACTCCAGGCATCTATTATATGAGAGATGTCTTTAAAGATGATTTTGATACCGAGCTACATGCAAAACCCGAAAGGAGCATGAATGATACGGTGACAGACTTTGGAAAATACGAAACTGAATTCAAAGCACATCTGACGAATAGTCTGAATGAAATTTTTAATCCGGTGGTACCTTTTGTACAAACAGAAAACACGAAGATATGCCAGTATTGTCCGTATATTGGAGTCTGCAACCGGTAAATTAAAGTTTGAAATGGAACCAGTTGAAGATTATGGTACCATTTGCGAACAGCATTTTCAAATCACTGAAAAATCAATTAACCAATACACAAAATAAGATCATGGAGATTGAACGAAAATTCTTAGTGAAAGGTGAATACAAATTGCATGCAGTGCGTTCATTTCACATTGTGCAGGGTTATCTGTCATCTGTTACAGGCAGGACGGTACGTATACGGATTAAAGGTGACAAGGGATATATTACCATAAAAGGCAAAAGCAATGAATCGGGGCTAAGCCGTTTTGAATGGGAAAAGGAAATACCCTTGAATGAAGCAGAAGAATTACTGCCCCTTTGTGAGCCTGGTGCCATTGATAAAACCAGGTATGAGATTCCGGTAGGAAAGCATATCTTTGAAGTTGATGAATTTTACGGGGACAACCAGGGGTTAACTCTGGCTGAGGTGGAACTTGAATCGGAAGATGAGAATTACACAACACCCGTTTGGCTAGGGGTAGAAGTAACCGGTGACAGGCGCTATTACAATTCCAGCCTAACCAAAAAACCTTATAAAGAATGGGAATGATCAATATTTTTGAGATTTATTGTTATACATTGCACGTAATTACACTTTATTTTCAACATAATGCTTTATGAAAAAAAACTATTTTTGTTTTACCGTCTTTATTATGTTTAGTTTAGCTATTCAGGCACAACATGAATTTTTTCAAAAAAAGGAGTTCAATCACAAAGGGGATACCTTGCGTTATCGTGTTTTATTTCCTGACAATTATGACAAAAGTAAATCGTATCCATTGGTACTCTTTCTTCATGGATCGGGTGAACGGGGAAATGATAATAAAAAGCAACTGGTATGGGGAGCATCTCTTTTTACGGACTCATTAAACCGTAAGAATTATCCGGCCATTGTACTATTTCCTCAATGCCCTGAAGACCAGGGATGGGTAAGCATAAAAGAGCTCACAGATGCAAAATTTGATATCATTGACACCAAAGAACCTGCAAAACCATTAGGACTTGCTAAAAAGTTAGTTGATTTTTATCAAAAAACAGAAGCCGTTAATAAAAAACAAATCTATGTCCTTGGAATGTCGTTAGGTGGCATGGGAACTTTTGACCTGATTTGCCGGTATCCTAAAACCTTTGCTGCAGCCATACCTATATGTGGTGCGGTTAATTTGGATCGCCTGAAAAAAGTCAGAAAAATGCCAATCCGGATTTATAACGGGGATAGCGACAATTCTGTTTCACCCGAATATTCACGCAATGCATTTATCGAATTAAAAGCAAACGGATCGCAGGTTGTCGAACATATTGAATACCCCGGAGTAGGCCATAATAGCTGGACACCGGCATTTGCCGAACCAGACTTTTTAAAATGGTTATTTTCACAAAAGAAAAAATAACTGAGAATTTTGTTATCTAAAGCAAATGAATAGGAATAAAACAGACTTTCCAAGTGCAAAAAAACAAAAAAAGGTTCTTACAAAATCTTTCGTTAGTCAAATTATTGTTATATTTGTGCTGCAAATTTAAATCATAAACTAATGGCAAAAGTAAAAGGGGCAGTAGTAGTAAACATAGAACGTTGTAAAGGTTGCAATCTATGTGTAGTAGCTTGTCCATCAAATGTATTGGCACTCTCAATTGAAGCGAATTCAAAAGGATACAATTTTTCTACCATGGTTATACCTGATTCGTGTGTCGGATGTGCAGCATGTGCATTGGTTTGTCCGGATGCATGTATTACCGTTTATAAGGTTAAGCTCTAAACAGAAAGAGTATCTTTCAATTTAAAACAGAAACAATAAAATGAACGATTCAAAGAAACAGAATATAGAAGAAGTAAGACTCATGAAAGGCAATGAAGCCATTGCCCATGCTGCTGTTCGTTGCGGGTGTGATGGTTATTTCGGCTATCCGATTACTCCACAATCAGAGATAATGGAAACCCTTATGGAGCTTGAGCCCTGGAATACAACCGGCATGGTAGTGTTACAGGCTGAAAGTGAAACATCTTCTATCAACATGGTTTATGGAGGAGCAGGTTGTGGAAAGAAATCAATGACCAGTTCGTCCAGTCCGGGAGTCAGTTTGATGCAGGAAGGGATTTCCTACATTGCATGTGCCGAATTACCGTGTGTAATTGTAAATGTAATGCGTGGAGGCCCGGGTTTAGGTACCATACAACCCAGTCAGGCTGATTATTACCAGTCGGTAAAGGGTGGTGGTCATGGTGATTATAAACTCATCACACTTGCCCCTGCTTCCGTTCAGGAAATGGCTGATCACACTGTAATGGCATTTGATTTAGCATTTAAATACCTCACACCGGTGTTAATTTTAGCAGATGGTGTTATTGGTCAGATGATGGAAAAAGTAATTCTGCCACCATTCCAACCCCGCAGGACTGAAGAAGAAATCAGAGAATCATGTCCCTGGGCTACCCTTGGAAAACCATCGACCCGAAAACCAAATATCATCACCTCGTTGTCGCTTGAAGCTGAAGAAATGGAAACCATAAATCTCCGTTTGCAACGTAAGTATCGTGAAATAGAAAAGAATGAAGTATTGCTCGAAGAATTTTCGTGCGAAGATGCAGAATACCTGGTAGTAGCATTTGGAACCAGTGCACGTGTATGTCAAAAAGCAGTTGAAATGGCACGTGCAGAAGGCATCAAAGCCGGACTGTTACGTCCTATAACGCTTTTCCCATTTCCAACGATTGAAATCAGCAAGTATGCCGACAAAGTAAAGGGAATGCTTACTGTTGAAATGAGTGCCGGTCAAATGGTAGATGATGTACGCTTAGCGGTAAACGGCCGTGTACCTGTAGAATTTTATGGTCGCATGGGGGGAATTGTCCCATCGCCTGACGAAGTTTTAAAAGCATTAAAAGAAAAAATTGTGACAAGACAATTAATTGAAAACTAAATTATGACAATAAACGAAATAATCAGACCCGAAAACCTGGTTTATGATAAACCGAAAGTCATGAACGACACCCCGATGCACTATTGTCCGGGTTGTAGTCATGGTGTGGTACATAAGCTGATTGCCGAAATCATTGAAGAAATGAATTTTCAGGAAAAGACTATCGGTATAGCTCCGGTAGGTTGTGCCGTATTTGCTTATAAATACCTGGATATAGACTGGCAACAGGCTGCTCACGGCCGTGCACCGGCGTTAGCAACTGCAGTTAAACGGTTACTGCCTGAACGTCTTGTATTCACCTATCAGGGTGATGGAGACTTGGCAGCTATTGGTACTGCCGAAACAATTCATGCTGCTAACAGGGGCGAAAATATTGCCATTATTTTTATAAATAACGGAATTTACGGTATGACAGGAGGCCAAATGGCTCCTACTACCCTGATTGGAATGAAATCCTCTACTTCACCTAACGGACGTAATGTACAGCTTAACGGAAATCCGCTCGACATTACTAAACTGTTGGCACAATTGGATGGAACCTGCTATGTGACACGTCAAAGTGTTCATACAGTAGCATCAGTACGTAAGACAAAAAAAGCGATACGGAAAGCTTTTGAGAACTCCATGGAAGGAAAGGGAACTTCCGTAGTTGAAGTTGTTTCTACCTGCAATTCAGGTTGGAAATTAACACCGGAAGAGTCGAATGTATGGATGGTTGAAAATATGTTCCCGGCATACCCACTGGGTGATTTGAAAGACCTGTAGGGATTTACTATTTATTCATTTACAATTTACTATTACAAGAATGAAAGAAGAAATTATAATAGCCGGATTTGGCGGACAGGGTGTACTTTCAATGGGGAAAATTTTAGCCTACTCCGGATTGATGCAAGGGCAGGAAGTAAGTTGGATGCCATCATACGGTCCTGAACAACGTGGTGGTACAGCTAATGTTACCGTAATTCTGAGTGATGAACGAATCAGTTCACCGGTTCTCAATTCATACGATACGGCAATTGTACTTAATCAACCCTCACTGGATCGGTTTGAAAGTAAAGTTAAGCCGGGTGGTACGTTAATTTTTGATGGCAACGGATTTAAAAAATTCCCAACCCGTACTGATATTAATATTTATCGGATTGATGCAACCGAATATGCTTTTGCCAATAATGAATCAAAAACCATGAACATGATTATTTTAGGCGGATTATTAAAAGTTCGTCCCATCGTTCTTGTTGAAAATGTTCTTAAAGGTCTAAAAAAATCATTACCCGAACGTCATCATCATTTAATCCCAATGAATGAAATCGCTATTCAGACAGGTATGAAATTGATTCAGAAAGTGAATTAGTTGATTGGTTGATTGGTTGATTAGTTAATTAAGTTGATTGGTTAATTGGTTATTAGATAAGACATAACGTAATGCAAAAAAAGAGCGCTGCAAACAAAATTGTCTGCAGCGTTCTTTTTTTTGCAAATAGTAAATAGTAAATGGTAAATAGTAAATGAATCAATTCTTTACAGTTTTAACAGCCACCCAATTATTCTTTTCATGGTAGTCGATCAGTGTCAATCCATTGCGGTTTGCTTCCGCTTCAATCAATGGAATATCCTGCACATAAAATCCACTCATGTACAATTCACCACCACTCGTTAGACAGGCAGCATATTGCTCCATATCTGCCAAAAGAATGTTCCGGTTTATATTGGCAAGTACGATATCAAAATGTAATCCGGTAAGTAGCTCAGCACCACCTAACTGAACATCTACACCCTGGATATTATTCATATCAATGTTTTCGATTGAATTTTCGGTACACCAGGTATCGATATCAATAGCGACAATGTCCTTTGCTCCTCTCATTGCTGCCAAAATAGCCAATACTGCAGTTCCACAACCCATATCAAGCACTGTTTTATCCTGGAGATCCATTTGTAACAATCTCCCTATCACCAGGCTGGTGGTTTCATGGTGACCAGTCCCGAAAGCCATTTTAGGATCAATAACAATGTCATATTTTGCTTTTGGCACATTTTTATGAAAAGAACTATGAATTACACATTCATTCCCAATAACTATTGGTTCGAAATAGTGTTTTTCCCACTCTTCATTCCAGTTTTTTGATTCTATTTGCGTAACTTTGTAGTCGATAGAAGCTTCAAACGGGAAATCGGACAACAGATCCTTGAGTTTAACTTCATCAAAAGCTGTTTCAAGTGCGTATGCAACCAAACCTGTTTCGGTTGAAACAAAACTGTCGAAGCCAATTTCGCCTAATTCGGAAATCAATACATCAGAAATGTATTCTTCAAAAGGATCAATAAAAAAATTTATTTCAGAATAATTCATATAAGTATCTGTTATTGAATAATTAATTATTTTCAATTTATTTATCAGAAGAAAAATGTTTTTTTCTATTAAACATTATAAACCATGAATTGTCTAATAATAAAAAAGCTTACAAAAGTAGGTATTTTTTGAGATATTCCGGTTAATTAAACACGCACTAATTTTTATTGCAAAGGGCTTTGAAAACAGGAACTCAATGGCACGATTCTTGTTGAACACAAAAATAAATTAAACCCGTACCATAAGACTAAACAATAGGAGATATTATTATGAAACGATCCACTTTTATTACCATTATTTCTTTGCTGATACCGTTACTGGGTATGAGTCAAACGAAGCCTTCGGTTGTCGATGACATCTATTTGAAACCAAGTGATGCTAAAACAATTGAAAGTCCTAAGACAACCGGGCAACCGGGAAAAACTCAAAAAGCTCCAAATTACAAAAATGGTGCAAAGGAAATCATATATATTGATCGTGATAATCCAACTACCAAAGTCGCTCATGATACAGTATATGTCGTTGACCAGGAAAATGACAGCACAGTAAATAATCAGGATCAGGGATATTATTTGAATGGGTTTAATGGCACTGAAAGTGATCAGGAATATGCAGAACGAATCAGACGGTTTCACAATCCAAAGTATGAGATCTTTATTGGTGATCCACGGTATAATGACATTTACTTCCTGAATAACAATGATTGGAATGTATATGTAGACGATTCATATGCCTATGTAACTCCTACCTGGACAAATCCATATTGGTGGAATTATAATTTTAGTCCTTACAGTTATGGTAACTGGGGATTTGGATTTAACAACTGGAACTCTCCTTACTCATATTACTCGGGTATGTATAATTCACCATGGGGTTTCGATAACTTCTACGGTAGCTATGGATTCGGCGGTTATGGTGGATATGGTTACGGATATGGATATGGTGGTTATGGTGGATACGGTGGATATGGAGGATACGGCGGTTATGGATATAATAACTGGTATGGTAACAATAATTCACGAAACCCAAATCATGATGAAGGTACCAGGCGTGATGTAAGTAATGCTTCAGCCGGTGGACGTATGGGTGGCACGAATAGTTCATCACAAACTATGATCGGTGGAGGTGGATATTATTCTACCAATCCTTATACGGTTGTCAGTGGAACAGGCTCACGTACAGGTTCACAAAGCAGTATAAGCGCAGGCACGGGATTACGTGCTACCAATTCATCCAAAGTTTCAACCACCAGGTCAATACCAGCTAATTCAAATGGCATTGGGCAGGTTCGTTCGGGAGGGCTTAGAAATTTAAGTGGGTTAAACCAAAGCAATACAAACAGGACATCAGGATCAACGCGACCTACTACATATACGATCAACACTAATCCAAGGACTTCAACAACAAGAAACAGTCCAACTTCGGTTACAACTACAATCCCATCGAATGCAAATTCAGGTTCTACCCGTTCAAGCTATTCTACAAGTACAAACAGCAATTCAAGAAATTACTCAACAGGTTCCCGAAGCAGCAGCCCATCATCTTCTTATAGTAACGGCAGGAGCAATTCTTCGTACAGTAACAGCAGTACAAACTATAATAGCGGCAGCAATAATAATAATAATAGTTCGCGTTCATCGAGCTCATATTCAACAGGCAGTAACACAGGAAGCAGTTCAAGTAGTAGTTCAAGTAGTAGTTCTGGAAGTAGTTCCGGTGGTTCACGTAGTTCAGGCGGAGGCGGTGGAGGTCGACGATAATATTTCAATTTCGAATTTTCAATATCAAATCAGCAAAATTGACAAAAAAACTTAGAATATGAAAAAGATACTAATCGCGTTGACAGTCGTTTTAAACTGTTCGTTCTTAATGGCCCAGACCGAGTTTGATGCATTAAAACTTTCACAAACCGACATTACCGGTACTGCCCGTTACATGGGAATGGCAGGAGCTTTTGGAGCATTAGGTGGTGATGCATCAGCCATTAAAGATAATCCTGCCGGACTTGGGATATATCGGAGTTCAGAACTTGTTGGTACCTTAAATGTAATGATGCAAAAAGGCAATTCAACCTGGAATGGAGTTAAAAGCATGGATGACCTTTACAAAGTAGGATTCAATAATTTTTCATATGTGATGGCATCGCCTACCTGGAGAAAAGAAAACGGCTCAAGTGGTTTATTAAGTTCAAATTTTTCATTTTCCTATAATCGAATAGCCAATTTCAATCGCAGTTTAAACATCAAAAGTGGCGATGCTGCATCTTCGATGACAGACTATATGGCTTATTTAACCGGAAACATATCCGGCAATGACCTTGCCTATACCAGCAGTTATGAGCCTTTTGACAACGTAAATGTCCCTTGGCTGTCGGTTATGGCTTATGAAGGCAGACTGATGAATGAAACTGTTTCTAATGGAGGTAGCTCATGGTCATCTGCTTTGGGTAACAGCGGATCAGTGACGCCCTCGTATTTAGTAACCGAAAAAGGCTATGTAGATGAATACTCCCTCGGATGGGCAGGCAATTTCAATAATAAGCTTTTCTTAGGAACTACTATAAATTTTCGTTCTTTAAATTATAGCAGCACCAGCAATTATGGAGAAATATTTTCAGACAATCGCGGTATGATGAACTTACGGGATAGTATTTATTCTACCGGAACAGGTTTTAATTTGAATATAGGGGCAATCTACAGCCCGGTGGATAATATCAGGTTGGGATTATCTGTTCATTCACCAACCATTTATTCCATTTCCGATAATTATTATTCTAAACTTTCATTTGATTTTGCAGGTTTTGCAGGTTATTCAGGAACTCCCGGGGGTTCAAGCAATTATCAGCTTCAAGGTCCAACCCAAATTAATTTAAGTGCAGCGTATATATGTGGGACTAAAGGATTAATTAGTGCTGAATATGATTACAGCAATTACACCGGTATCCGGTTAATGGACACAAGTGGTTCAACACAAAGCTTCAGTGATGAAAATCAAGGTATGTCTCAAATGTTGAGTGATGTAAGTACAATTAAAATTGGAGCTGAATATAAATTAACCGATAACTTCGCTCTACGTGCAGGATATGCGTACTCAACGAATGCCACCGATCCGAGTGCAGCTAAACTGGTTCGATATAATACAATACGAACTGATACTGAATTTTACAGGAATAACAGTACAAATTATTTTTCAGCCGGATTTGGTTATCGCGAAGCGAATTGGTATATTGACTGCGCCTATATGAACAAAATGCTTAATGAATCGTTTTATCCGTATAATTCTAATAATCTGGCAATAGCCGTAAATCCGGCTAAAGTTATTACAAACACAAATAACTTAGTTGTTACATTAGGATTAAAATTTTAAATAAAGCATTCAATTTGATAAATTTTTGTTTTAATTTTGCATCAAAGGTCGGCTGAACAGCCGACCTTTTTGTTTTACTAAATGTAAACTTCACGAATCAATATGTAACATACATTATATTTTGTTTCACCGTTTATCAATCTCAAAGAATGTGTATGGCTCGACCCTTTGTTATATGCTTCAAAAAACGTACCTTTGCACCCTCAAATTTATTTCCCATATCAACATAGAATCATGAGCTTACAATCCGAAATACTTCGTCGAAGAACTTTTGCCATAATCAGTCATCCCGATGCAGGGAAAACCACATTAACCGAAAAATTATTACTTTTTGGGGGAGCTATTCATGTGGCAGGAGCTGTAAAATCTAATAAAATAAAGAAGACAGCTACTTCGGACTGGATGGAGATTGAAAAGCAACGTGGTATTTCCGTAGCAACTTCTGTCATGGGATTTGAATACCGCAAATATAAAATCAACATTCTTGACACTCCCGGTCACCAGGATTTCGCTGAAGATACATACCGCACACTTACCGCAGTGGATAGTGTTATTATAGTAGTGGACACGGCTAAGGGTGTAGAAGCACAAACACGCAAGCTTATGGATGTTTGCCGAATGAGAAAAACACCTGTAATGATTTTTGTCAACAAAATGGATCGTGAAGGAAAAGATCCTTTTGATTTATTGGATGAATTGGAATCGGAACTCGGTATCCACGTGCGTCCTCTCAGTTGGCCAATCAATCAGGGATTCTCATTCAAAGGCGTTTACAACATTCACAAAGAAAATCTGGAACTTTTTACCCCAAATAAACAATCTATAAGCGAATCCGTTGCTTTTTCTGATATTGCAAATCCTGAACTCGAAAATTATGTAGGCGAGCATGATGCCAACAAGTTGCGGGAGGACATGGAATTGATCAATGGCGTCTATTCAAAATTTGATATCAATAAGTATCTTGCAGGTGAACTTGCACCTGTTTTCTTTGGTAGCGCACTAAATAATTTTGGTGTAAAAGAGTTGTTGGACTGTTTTGTGGAAATAGCCCCCTCTCCCCGACCAATTCAAACGCAGGAACGCGAAATAGATCCATTTGAAGAGGCCTTTTCTGGCTTTGTTTTTAAAATTCATGCCAACATGGATCCCAATCATAGAAGTTGTATCGCTTTCGTAAAAATCTGTTCAGGTAAATTTGAACGTAACGTAAACTACAAGCACGTCCGACATGGTAAAATGATGCGCTTCTCAAGTCCTACAGCTTTTATGGCTCAGAAAAAAGAAACCGTGGACGAAGCATATGCAGGAGATATTGTTGGTTTACCCGATACCGGCAACTTCAAAATAGGTGACACACTTACCGGTGGTGAAGAACTGCATTTTAAAGGCATTCCAAGCTTCTCGCCCGAAATGTTTAAATACATAGAAAATGCCGACCCAATGAAAACCAAACAACTGGATAAAGGGGTTAATCAGTTGATGGACGAAGGTGTAGCACAATTATTTATCAACCAATACAATGGACGAAAAATTATCGGAACGGTTGGACAACTTCAGTTTGAAGTGATACAGTACCGGCTTTTGCACGAGTACAATGCTCAATGTCGCTGGGATCCGATTTCACTCTATAAAGCTTGTTGGATTGAAAGCGAAGATGATACGGAACTTGACAATTTCAAAAAACGAAAAGCACAATATATGGCCAAAGACAAAAGCGGAAGGGATGTTTTCCTCGCAGATTCGGGATATGTATTGCAAATGGCCCAAAATGATTTTAAAAATATAAAATTCCATTTCACTTCTGAATTCTAATACCCTGATTTCATGAAACTGGTTATATCACCAAATTTAATTGGGCAGTTTGCGAAAGCAGGCTGCCCAATCTTTTAATTGAAACCTTATTGAATTTATTATTTTCAGCATATTTATACCCTTTCCTCTCTCTTTCAATTCATTTATTGACAAATGGATAACTTACCAACTAAAAACGGTTAAATTACATAATAATTCAACCATAAGGGGTTGCACAAAACAAGAAAAAGCAGTACTTTTGCACAAATTTGGACAATTGAGTAGGAAAGACAATTCAATCAAAACACGATATATGCAAAAGTACAAACCACTCCACTTAGTGTTGGAAGATGGAACAGTTTTTAAAGGTAAGTCCTTTGGTTATGAAAAACCGGTAGCTGGTGAA
>Ga0302292_1002252_pt1 | contig 11678 bp, 9 predicted proteins | sample III_Fen_N2_1_FD_194553 | JGI IMG/M metagenome (GOLD analysis project Ga0302292, IMG submission 194553) | Peat permafrost microbial communities from Stordalen Mire near Abisko, Sweden - III_Fen_N2_1 | ecosystem: Environmental > Terrestrial > Soil > Wetlands > Permafrost | place: Sweden: Abisko...
CTTTCTTTTTCTTCTTCCATTTTCAGACCTTTTATTCGTTTAGTAACTTTTTAATGTCGCTCAGCTTATACCGACGCTTACCACCGACTTCGATAGTATTTAAGTAGGATCGTTTGTTCCACCTCCAAAGCGTTGATCGATCAACACTCAGCATTTCACAAACTTTGTCAGGTGATAAATAGGTTTCATTTTTCCCTTCCAAAATTACCTGTTCAAGATTGCGTTTTGCGTCCTCTAAAACCAGTGAATGAAAGTTCTTCAAATCTTCAAGGGTGATCGCTAATGTCACGTTCACTCCATTTGAGAGTAAATTGTAAAGCTCCATAATTAAAATATTTATGTTTGCCTTCCCCCAGAGGTGGCCACTTCTCTGGGCTGTTTGCTATGCTAAGGTAAGTGGAGGCTTTTACTGGTTATTTACGGTGAATAGCAATATATGAAACAAAAACAAGCCGACTAACTGTCTATGAGTCAATCGGCTTATTGAGATGCGTGAAAAATATTTTACGGTTTGATTAGGTTAATCGGATTCTGGAAATAACCTTTTCAAAGCTCTAGCCCATTTGTCATGTTCCAACCTTTGCTTATGGCCGCTGCAAGTACCTTTTCTCCATCCGGATTTTGAAGTGACTTCCGTATACCACGACTGCCCCATTGTTTTAGACAAGCTGTAAAATAAATGTTGACCTTTGTATTCCGGAGTGAAAACAACGTTTGTGAAGTTTGCAAGTGTAATAGCTAATATAAATTGAACCAAAGTAACTGTAATGAGTTCAAATCGCAGACACTCAGAATATACCCTACTAATCACTACTGGGTCAAAACTAAACTGAGGTAGACTATCGAGTTGATCAAAAACGGAACTTTTATCTTTTTTGGCATAAAGGCTTTCGTTATAACTCATAAAATCGGATTTAATACTAGCTATGTCATCCGCAATCAATGGAAAAGCCCCTATCCTTTCAATGTGCATCAGGATGGCTTCAGGAGAAAATGGTATTGTCATCCCGTTAATTGTTTGAGACTCTTCCCCGGTGACTTCAAAACCAATAATTAGGTTTCTCCATAGGTCTGATTCTAAAAATTCTTGTAACTTGTTTAAAGAAGGTCGCATAAGGGTTTCACAATTTTGCGCATGTTCTTCATTTTTGGAACCTAGAAACAACATAAATTCGCATAGCCCTTGAATGAAATCAGCCAACATCACATCCGAAATAGGCCGCAAATGTACCATGATTAATGCAGGCTTAATAGACTTAGCAGTGCCTTTCAGCTTAAAGAATTTATCAAACGTCGCTGAAACAGAAGAATAGTCAATAATAGTATCCTGCACTAATGCTGTCCTTCTTTTCACCTCTGATTCAGGCAATAGCCAACACTGACCAAGCTCAATAAACCTCAACAACTGAGAGGCATTCATTTTGCTTACTATTTTGTTTCTATTTATTCTCCTGGTCATTCTAAAAGTTTTACTAAGTCCTGTCGCATTTCCTCATCAATTTCCCTGTATCGAGCAAAAGCCTTACTGCCTTCTTTATGGCCGCTCAAAGCTCCAACCAGATTCGGATCTTTAACTTTTTTGTAAAGGTTACCAATAAAACAACGTCGTGCAAGGTGGCTAGAGGCAATTTCATTAAGGGGTCGCTTTTCTTCTTCTCTAGTCGCTGAATTGAGTACAGTTACCATACGGGTTAATTTGGCAGCAGCAAACATTTCTTTTATAGCGAGATTGTAATTTGTTTCTGAGATGAAGGGAAGCAACCGTCCACCTTCATTTTCAGGATAACGGTTCAGGATTTCTTTTGCGTAGGCATTCAATGGAACACGAACAGTTACCGGACGTTCTTCTTTCGATTTTCGGGCAATGTATTCAACGGCATCATTGATAATACTTGCAGTTGTCATACTATAAAGGTCGCTAATACGACAACCAATAAGGCAATGAAAAACAAAAATATCCCGCTGAATTGCCAATTGTGGACGATCAGACAAATCTTTTTGAAACAGTTGATTCCGTTCGTCTATGCTGATATAATATGGAGTTCCGTATATTTCAGCATCAATTGAATATCCCTTAAATGGATTGTTTTGTGTTTTCTCTGATTCGATGCACCATAAACAGAACGTTCTGTATCTTGAAAGAATTCCAGAAACAGTATTGATTCCTCGCGGTTGTGGTATCCTACTCTCAGGTATTAACTTATAAATCTCGGGGAACTTCTCATAAACGCCTTTCTCATCCTTCAAAAAAGTTTCAATGTCACGGATCATGTCTTTTGTGATAGTATCAATATCGAGCGTAATTTTTCTGTAAAGTTCGTATCGTTGTAATGCTCTCTTTAATACTCTGAAATGAGCACGTCTGCCTTCAGAAACGTTATGATATTTTAGAAACTCATCGAAAATTTCAAAATACGTCATGGGTTTCTCAATAACCTCATCTGTTTGATATTTTTCAGGGTGCAACGCTTGATCAATTTTCAGATCAAGTTGCTCTGAGGTTAATTCCAGCGTATTATCATAAATTGTTCGGATTAACTTTTTACGGTCTGCTACATCATTGTCAAATTTTGTCCGCATATTTTGTGGATATACTACTTTAGCTTTAATAATTTCGTTTTTTTTATCGAAAAAATCCGGGTCTACTTCAATTTCAGACTTATGAAATAGTTGGACTTTCCTTCCATCACTCAAACGAAACCGGACACTAACTTTTTCAGCCTTTTTTGCTGATGTTCTGATGAATGCTTTTACTGAAGCCATAATATTATTTTTATACACTTTGGTTGTGCAATATACAATTTTTGCACAACATACATGCAATACGTTGAATTATTTTGAAAGCTAATGCAACATATTTATACTTGTATAATATTGATTAACTGTGCAATAAATTCACAATAGGTTGAAAATACTGAGGTTCTGGGAAAACCAAATATTGCATTTTTATGACCCCGGTAGGATCACACTAATATCTCTGTAAACAACTTGTTTGCAGAGATATTTTAGTTTACAGCGCTATCCATCGACCGCATATAAATAAAGAACTTTCCAGAACAAAAACGCATTCTGTCTATTGAGTCATACTAGTAAATTTGCTATATTTATTTTGTCATGAACAGGAGTATGAACTAAAAAACTAATTCTCAACCCGATTGTTATTAAAATCTGACTATTGAATACGATATAACCTATTGATTTGCATTTTGCAAAGAGTAAATAATAGGATAATTATTCAAAATTCAGAATCATAAAATTACCGATGATTAATTCTCAATGGTTGAGAAAACTGAAAATACACAATGACATTTTATATAAATAAGAAACCATTAACCAAAATATTTACTCTGATTCTCGGATGCATCGTTTTCATTTTAAGTTCATCATTAACTTTCACCGAAACACTTCCTCTTGAGAACAAGTTAGAGCAAATAAAGAGTTCTTGCATTTATGAATCGGTACAAGAACTTTCATTTAATCCCGAAAATAGGGATAGATTGTTTATACCTCTGAATTTTGAGGAAAACTCTTCAATTACATATCTGCAGAATACGACTTTTAATCTTTCGATTCAAACAACTTACGTTGCAAATATTTTTAACTCAGCATATCCTTATTTCCCGCTAGTTTACACTGGCTTCGGAGTTGATCATATGAATATTAATCTGGTAAACCTAGCCTCTACCGGAATGATCGTTGGTGATGAAATTGGTGTCTTTGATGGTATTTATTGTGTTGGGTTAGCCGTAGTTGAAGAAGAAAACCTAATAGAAAACAGTTTGAGTATTCCTGCTTCGGCTAATGAAAGCACGGACACAAAACCAAATGGGTACATCGATGGACACAAAGTCACATTAAAAACATACAGAGCCGGAATTATTTATCTTCTCTATTTTCAAACCGTTAATAATAGTACCGACACTTTTGAAAAAGGAAGCTCTATGTTTGCTCTTATTGATTTCGCCCGATCGGAGCAACAAACTACACCTGAAGGTTCTGAAAATGTAAAAATCTATCCAAATCCATTTGTTACAAACTTGCGAATTGAAATTTCACTATCGCAAGGGCAACAACTTAATTGTGAAATATTCGATATAACCGGAAAGCTTATTAAAACTTTATATGAAGGTCGTTCCAAGGGACAACAATTACTGATTTGGGATGGAAAAGATAACAGAAATCATGAGGTTCCTCCCGGAGTCTATTTTTGTCGGTTAAATCAGTCGACGACTAAGATTATTTATGTCAAACATTAAATAAATTCAAAAATATTAAACTGATATTAAAAAGACAGCTAACAATCCATATTTTCAAAGAACATTTATATCAAAATATAATATTTAACAATTAATTAAATGAAAAGGATTACTTGTTACATCGCATTTCTTTTTTTGAACATAACCAGTTTTGCTCAAGGTCATTTTGTGCTTTCATACTCAGGAAATGGGTTAGAACATATGAATCTGTATGTTGTGACCGCAACTATAAATGCAACAAACCTCGACATTGGTGATGAAATAGCAGTTTTTGATGGTACAATTTGTTGTGGTATAGCAATCCTTACTCAACCGATTGTGGTAACCGACCCTAACACATTTATTACACTTAAAGCTTCAAAGGCCGATCCTGGCGTGTCTGAAGGATACACCGCCGGAGATGCCATCTCTTATAAATTTTGGGATTCAAGTAGTGGGGTAGAAACATCCAATATAGCAGCTCAATATATTGATCCTGAAAATGATGCAACTCTACCAGTCCCAACATTCGCTCCTGACGGATCTGCAACAGTTAAACTTTCTTATGTACCCAAAAACCAAGCTCCGATTGCAAATGCAGGACCTGATCAAATCGTTAATGAAGGATATATTGTTACTCTTGATGGTTCGGCATCTTCCGATCCCGACAATAATTCACTCACTTATTCATGGATTGCTCCATCAGGAATAGCGCTAAGTTCAACAACTGCTGCAAAACCAACTTTTACGGCTCCTGAAGTGATGACAGATCAGAATTACACGTTCTCTCTCATTGTCAATGATGGAATCGTGAACTCAGTAGCTGATCAGGTAATTATAACTGTTAAGCAAGTTAATAAAGCACCGATAGCTAATGCCGGACCAGATCAAACCGTTAACGAAGGAGCTGTTGTTACTCTTGATGGTTCTGGCTCTTCTGATCCTGATAATGATACTTTCACTTATAAATGGACTGCTCCAACCGGAATAACATTAAATTCGACAACCGTAGCAAAACCGATGTTTACTGCTTCAGAAGTGATGACTGATCAGAATTATACCTTTTCGCTCATTGTCAATGACGGAAAATTAAACTCTACAGCCGATCTGGTTGTAATAACTGTCAAACAAGTAAATAAAGCACCTGTGGCTAATGCCGGACCGGATCAAACCGTTAACGAAGGAGTTGTGGTAACACTTGATGGTTCTGCCTCATCTGATCCTGATAACAATACACTCACCTATTCATGGACTGCTCCATCAGGAATAACGCTAAGTTCGACAACTGCTGCAAAACCAACTTTTACGGCTCCTGAAGTAATGACAGATCAGAATTACACGTTCTCTCTCATTGTCAATGATAGAATAGTAAATTCAACATCCGATCAGGTAATAATAACTGTCAAACAAGTTAATAAAGCGCCGGTAGCTAATGCAGGACCTGATCAAATCGTTAATGAAGGATCTATTGTTACTCTTGATGGTTCGGCATCTTCCGATCCTGACAATAATACCCTCACTTATACATGGATTGCACCAACCGGAATAACACTGAGCTCAACAACTGCGGCGAAGCCAACTTTTACGGCTCCCGAAGTGATGACTGATCAGAATTACACTTTATCGCTTATTGTCAATGACGGAACGGTGAACTCGGTTGCCGATCAGGTTGTAATTGTTGTCAAACAAGTTAACAAAGCGCCTGTGGCTAATGCCGGACCTGATCAAACCGTAAACGAAGGAGTTGTGATAACACTTGACGGTTCTGCCTCTTCAGATCAGGATAATAACACACTTACCTATAAATGGACAGCACCAACCGGAATAACACTGAGTTCAACAACTACTGCCAAGCCAACTTTTACTGCTCCTGAAGTGATGACCGATCAGAATTACACCTTATCACTTATTGTCAATGATGGAATAGTGAATTCAACATCCGATCAAGTAATAATTACTGTCAAGCAGGTCAATAAGGCGCCGGTGGCTAATGCAGGAACTGACCAGATTGTTAACGAGGGAGATGTAGTAACCCTCGATGGGTCTGCCTCTTCTGATCAGGATAATAACACACTCACTTATACATGGACTGCACCAGCCGGAATTACGCTTAGTTCAACAACTGCGGCGAAGCCAACTTTTGTGGCTCCTGAAGTAATGACCAATCAGAATTATACTTTTTCACTCATCGTCAACGATGGGATGGTGAATTCAACAGTTGATCAGGTGTTTATTTCTGTCAAACAAGTGAATAAAGCTCCGATTGCTAATGCGGGACCTGATCAATCAGTTGAAAAGAACACTTCATATACTTTAGATGGTTCATCTTCCAGCGATCCTGATGGAGATGCTCTGACCTACCTATGGACAGCACCAGCTGGTATAACATTAAGCTCAAATTCTGTGGCAAGACCCACATTTACCATTCCCCCAATAACTACTGCAACAAATCTAACTTTTACACTTACAGTTAGCGATAGCAAACTAAATTCTCAGCCTGATCAGGTTGTCATAACCTTGAAACAGTCCAATCAGGCCCCTGAAGCGAAAGCAGGTGTTGACCAATCTATAGATGAAGGAACTTTGGTAACCCTCGATGGGTCTGCATCAACTGATCCCGATGGCGACCCCCTGATTTATTCGTGGGTTGCTCCTCCGGGAATAACACTAAGTTCAGCAACCGCATCAAAACCTACATTTACTGCACCTGAGGTATTAACGAATCAGAATTATACCTTTTCGCTCACCGTAAACGATGGAACCGTGAATTCAACAGTTGATCAGGTAATTATAACTGTCAGGCAAGTGAATAAAGCGCCGGTTGCCAATGCCGGAATTGACCAATCCGTAGTAGAGGGATCAATTGTGACACTCAATGGTTCAGCTTCATACGATCCTGACAACAATAATATTTCGTACTTTTGGTCTGCACCTGCTGGAATAACCTTAAATTCAGCAACAATTACAAATCCGAAATTTACGGCCCCAAATCTACTGACAGATCAGAATTACACCATTTCGCTCATTGTAAATGATGGAACAGTAAACTCAATCGCCGATCAGGTAACAATAAACGTCAAACATATAAATTTAGCTCCAGTAGCCAATGCCGGAAATAATCAAACTTTGAATGAAGGAGCTTCGGTGACCCTTGACGGTTCAGCCTCGTCCGATCCGGAGAATAATAAACTCACTTATTTATGGTTCGCGCCAAGCGGAATATCGCTAAGTTCGACTACCACCGCAAAACCGACTTTTACCGCGCCTGAAGTAATGACGGATCAGAATTACACCTTTTCACTCACCGTAAACGATGGAACAATAAACGCCGTAGCTCAGGTAATAGTAACAGTCAAGCAAGTTAATAAAGCACCGATAGCTAATGCAGGACCAGATCAAACCGTTAACGAAGGAGTCTTTGTAACTCTCGATGGTTCTGCATCTTCCGATCCCGACAATAACACACTCACATACAAATGGACTGCTCCTTCCGGAATAACATTAAGCTCAACAACAGTAGCGAAACCTACTTTTACTTCGCCCGAAGTACTGACCGATCAGAGTTACATCTTTTCACTCGTTGTCAACGACGGAATGGTAAACTCAGCAAGTGCTCAGTTATTTATTACCGTCAGACAAATCAATAAAGCTCCAATATTGACATCACGTAAATCTTATACTGTCTATGAAGATGTACTCCAGGAAATTCTGTTCGAAGGTTCTGATGCTGAAAATAATCCGATTAATTTTTCAATCGAAAATCTACCTTCATTTCTTCATCTGACGAAAAAAAACAACACTTCGGCGATATTGTCCGGAACCTTTACAAATCAGTATGTAGGCAATAATACATTCAAATTGAACCTTTCAGATGGTATATCAAATACTCAAGAAACAATTGCTATTTTAGTTACAAATCTAGATGACGCACCATATGTAAAAGATTCCATCAAAAATGTATCCGTCAACAAAGGGGCATCGGATATTGTAATTGATTTGAAGTTGGTATTTGCAGACGACGATCAAGGTGACATTCTGAGTTTCAGCGTTTCTTCAAATACCAACAACAAAATAGTAACCACAAAAATAGCTGGGACAGACTTGACATTGAGTTTTTCGAAAGAACTTACCGGATTGTCGCAAATCATCATTAAAGCATCTTCAAACGGAAAAGAAGCACAATCAAAATTTAATGTTGAAGTAAATTTACCAACCGGAACTGAACTGATAGATGATGATTCTGAAGTATTGGTTTACCCAAATCCCACAGAAGGAGATGTATATTTAAAATTTGACAAAATTCCGGAAAAGCAAACCTGGATAAATGTCTACAATGAATCCGGAAAACTCATTATCAAATCATTGATTGAAACCAATGAGGAAATTTTAAATTTGAATGGATATGTCCCGGGAGTTTATTTCATACAAATTGCTCAACAGAAACCAAAAACCTACAAAGTAATTCTCAAATAGAATTTAGGATTTCAAACAGTTTATGAAGTCAAGTTAGCTATCGTTTTTCGTGAGGCAAGAATATAGATCAAAATACCGAAGACAACTCCTATAGAGTTTGCCATTTCATCGTACCAGGAGAATGACCGTCCCATATGCATATCTAACTGCATATATTCCATCAAAATACCCCAGCCTATCGTTACCACAATGACAAAAAACAACTTAGAATAATTCAATTCAACCTTGAGTGTCCAGCAAAACAACATTGAAAACCCAAAATACATTATAAAATGGACCAGCTTATCAGCTCCTCGAAACATGGGCACCTCAGGTAAATCTTGAGGTGGCAGCAACGATAAAGCAACAATACAACCAATATAAAGCACAACAAATAAAACCCTAATTGATTGACGTACAGATAATAAGTAAGATATCATGTTCAAAAATAAACGGTTAAAAAACTTCCGCGTTGAAAAATTACTAAATCAACACGATTAAAGATTCAAATATCGGCACTTTCTTTAAAATCATCGCAATTAAGTTTCATGATTCGAACTTTCAACTGAAAAATTAACCTTTTGATACAAATTAACGAAAACAACCATATAACGAATGGAAAACAATTCAGAAGGCTATTGGATCAAAGTTTCTGAAAAAAATCTGAGATTTTTGGTTAAGGCAAATTGGCAAAATCAAAATACAAGTTTTGGTTAGTCCTATATCTCATCACATTTCTTTATTTAATCACTGTTGTATAACAATTCTGCGATTTTGTAAGCGATCTCTGCAGTTTACTCCGCAATAATTGCTATGTTAGTCATTCATAAACCAGATAATTGTTCTGTTTTCCATTACTACTAAAAGCCTAATGCCATGCAAATTGATTTATCCAACATTCAAATCAGGGAAATCGGGATTACCGAGGTTGAACTTTTAACGACCTACCGAATGGCCTATCTCACCGAGCTGCAGGGTGAACAAAGCGAAGAATATCAGGAGAAATTAAAAAAAGAGCTTACTGAATATTTCACTCAGGCGTTGAATGATAAGCGATTTTTCGCTTTTATGGCCGAACTGAAAGGTGAAGTTTTAAGTTTTGGCGCCATGGTCATCAAAAAAATTCCGGGCGATTTCAACCAATCGGCCTACCTTGAAGGCGACATTTTGAACATGTACACCTTACCTTTTGCCCGAAGAAAAGGCATTTCAGCGATGATTTTGCAGCAGTTGATAAACGAGGCAAGGAATCGTGGAATAAGCAAAATTTCGCTACACACCTCGAAAGACGGAGAAAAACTATACCGTAAATTTGGATTCAACGAACCTGTTTATCCGGTATTGGAATTGTGTCTTTAATGAAATGAATATGAAAATCTAAATTTTATGACAAAGTCCGAACCACACCTGCGAATTGGTATTATGTACCAGTCCGAAATTATTTTCAGGCTAAACGAAACATACCTGTTGTCTCCCAACGGAGTTCCTTTCGAAGGAATTCAGAAAGTAAATTATCGTGATGAAAAAATCTGGTTGAATGATGAATTGGTCGATGAAGAAACCCTTCTTTTTGAACCAGTCCGTTATCACGAAGCTTCTTTTGAGCTGAATGATGTAACCATCGGGATTCAGTTTCATTGGGAACGAAAGGAAGACCAAAGCTTTAAAGGTTCGCTTGAGTTTATAATCGAAGACGAAAAACTTACCGCCATCGATATTTTACCGCTCGAAGATTACCTGGTCAGCGTAATCTCTTCGGAAATGAGCGCAACCAGCAACATGGAATTACTGAAAGCACATGCCATTATTTCGCGCTCGTGGATGCTGGCACAATCCCAAAAAGGTGAATTGATTAAGCAATCCGGAAAGACGTACCAAAGCATTTCTGAAACTCCGGAAGAATATATCCGGTGGTACGACCGCGAAGATCATCTCAACTTCGACGTTTGCGCCGACGACCATTGCCAGCGATACCAGGGAATAACCCGCCAATCGACACAAATCGTGGAGCAGGCTGTTGCCGAAACCCATGGAATGTTGCTGATGAACAATGACCAGATTTGTGATGCACGCTTCTCGAAAAGCTGTGGGGGAATTTCTGAAACTTTCGAAAATGTTTGGGAACCCGAAGTACATCCTTATTTGCAAGCGATTGTAGACAACCCAATACTTCCTGAAGGATTCAACACTGACTTAACCAACGAGGATGCAGCTCAGAAATGGATCAGGAATGAGCCGGAAGCTTTCTGCAATACCCATGATAAGGAAGTTCTATCGCAGGTTCTGAACGACTACGATCAGGAAACCACCGATTTTTACCGTTGGAAACTCACTTATCAGCAAGCCGATCTGGCTGAACTGATTGCCCGTAAATCAGGTCGCGATTTCGGTGCGATTCTCGATCTGATCCCGGTTGAACGAGGTCTTTCCGGACGATTGAAAAAATTGAAAATTGTGGGTTCAAAACTTTCATTGACCATCGGCAAAGAATTGGAAATCCGAAAAACATTGTCTGAATCGCATTTATACAGTTCCGCATTCGTGGTCGATAAACAAAACATCACTGATGGAATTCCCGGCGAATTTGTTCTGACCGGAGCTGGTTGGGGACATGGCGTTGGTCTTTGCCAGATTGGGGCTGCCATGATGGGCGCCAAAGGATACAAATACGATGAAATTCTGTTGCATTATTTTCGTGGGGCAGGCATTTCGAAAGAATATTGATTGTCATTCGTTTCACGTCATTAATTGTCATTTGCTTCGCGTTATTAATCGTACCCTTACAATGAATGACTATTGAATGACTATCAATTGACCAGATTTCAATAAACTAACAACTAACCAATGAGAGAAAATACCGGAACTCCAAAACAGCGCAATCCCTGGGCATGGATTCCAACACTCTATTTCGCTGAAGGAATTCCATATGTGGTAGCCATGACAGTGGCTGTGATCATGTTCAAACGATTCGGAATTTCGAATACCGATATT
>Ga0302292_1002258_pt1 | contig 11656 bp, 8 predicted proteins | sample III_Fen_N2_1_FD_194553 | JGI IMG/M metagenome (GOLD analysis project Ga0302292, IMG submission 194553) | Peat permafrost microbial communities from Stordalen Mire near Abisko, Sweden - III_Fen_N2_1 | ecosystem: Environmental > Terrestrial > Soil > Wetlands > Permafrost | place: Sweden: Abisko...
TGGCCAAAGAGATAGCGGTTTGACCACCATGGTCTAAAAGGGAAAGGTAAATTTCAGATTGTTCTGGGGTAAGACCGGCATTGATAAGACTTTGAATGTTCATAAATTAACTATACCTTAATAGAAAATGATGTCAAATAATAGTGACGGATAAGATTAAATACTAAATTTAGTTTAAGTTTGACAGATTAATTTTATTGTAAATAATTATTGACATATGTTATAGGGTATGGTAGTATATTGGCTGAAGTAGGCACATTAAAAAATTATTAGGTTTGTTGAGAAGATGTAATAAATACTTGACAGTCCTATAATTTAATGATATACTACTTTTAACAATCAAAATAAATGATTGTTAATGCACATTTACATTCAAGTTGTACCACTGCTCTTTAAGAGAGTGGGGAGATACTGTCCATCTCGAGCATCTATGAATGACCTGTCCAAAAGTCATTTAAAACAATAAAACTTTGAAAGGTCAAACAAAACCCTTGAGAATAAACAGATAGATATTTCCCCAACATTTTAATTTTAAAGATCAGCAGAGAGATTCTAAATAATTGACCAATTTTTGGTCGCATTAGAGTTTCTTCTCTTAATCTTCCTAGATGGCTAAACCGCTGTCGGTGGCAGATGAGAATTTAAAACTTATAACCATAATTACAAATCAGTCCAATATATTCCGATTATCGGAATGAACAACTTTGAATTAGAAGAGTAATAGTGAGATATAGGTAAAAAAGACAAGAACTTTCCTCTCGCTTTACCTGTCCTTTTAAACTGACCTGTCCAATTTATAGTTTAAAAAAGTGAGATAAAGCGGATGAAAGCTAGTTCCAAAAATATTTTGGAGTTGACTTTCATCAAAAAGAGGAGGGCAATGGCACAACTTGAATAGAACATTAAAAATCTGTTTGTCTTTTCTTTCTTCTTAATTAAAAAAGAAGAAGAGTGGCAAGACACTTAAAAATCTAATTACGAATTTATTTGAGGATAACCTCAGTTCGTAGTCGCTGTCATGGGCGTGAACACCTTGGAGGTGAAAAACATGACATTCAACGATTTTTGCAAATCGATGGAAAACCTCTTGACTAACATTGAGGTTGGAAAAGTCGTAGCTTTCTTCGAAGCTAATGGCTACACTGTGTCTTATCGGGGTGGTGATAGGATTGAACAGGTTCGTGGTAAACGTCACGAATCTATTCGTGATCTATCCTTCCGTTGGGAGGTAGTAGTTGTGAATGGCGATAAGGCGTTTCGTCGCCTTCTGGCATATTCTCATTCTTCTTCTGTTTCAGAGCAGTGGATTTTCAACATTCTAGAAAAAATGGACAAGGAGGAAATAGCTCTTCCAGAGCTGTTGATCAAGATGCCTACCCCAAAATGGATTGATTCCTTGTCTCGCCAATGGGAATTTTTGTCGATTGCAAAAGAGAAGGCGCAAGCCTTCATGGCCGAGTTGGAGAAGATTCTTCGTCAATGAAGGTCAATTAGGGAAAGGTGTGGTGGTTTGAATGGCGTAAGCTGTTCATTCTTGTAAATATCCACCACACCTTTCCTTCGTTCTTAATTTTGAGGAAAGAGAAGACAAAGAAAAAATATCTAATTTCTAATAACTAATGTCTAAGTTAATGATTAAAAACTAGTTCTAAAAATATTTAGAATTAATTTTTACTGATTAATTCAGTAATAGTACTTTAAAAATTTGATTATCTTTTCTTTCTTCAAAATCGAAAGATGGAGAAGGGTGGCAAGACACTTAAAAATCTAATTGCAAATTTATTTGAGGATAACCTCAGTTTGCAGTCGCTATCATGGGCGTGAACACCTTGGAGGTGAAAAACATGAACGAAAAGATTTTGAGTTTGATAGGGAAAATAATTGGAAAAAAACTGGACTTTTCTGCCGATTCCTCTGCCGATCCACCTGTCGATACCTCTGTTGATGGTTCTGATTTTGAGGTCGATTCCTCTCTTGAGGGGTTGATTTCAAAGATGGTTGGAGAAGAAATTGCCCGCCGTGAGAGACAAAAGCTGGAGGAAGAAACTCGTAAAGCTGAAGAAGCCGAACGAATTGCCAGGCAAGCTCATCGGCAAGAAATTTGCTCTCATCCGGAGTGGACTATCAAAGAAACCAGTGAAGGGTGTATAAAAAAATGCATTCTTTGCGGAAAGGAAGAAGTGGTAGCAAAAACTCTGGAGGAGTATCAAGAAGAGATCTGTACTCATCCGGAAATGGAGACAATTTACCATGATTATCAAGATGATATTTTTTGTTGTGTCATGTCTGAACACAAGACACATTGTGTCTTGTGTGGAAAAATGATTGACTAATTTCTTGTCGGAGGTGGTGAAACAAAATGAAATGGAGAGCGAAAGCTTTTTCATCTTGTCATTTGTTTCACTACCCACCCGAATTAATTTTGAGGAAAGAGAAGACAAATTAGCTATTTAGCTTATCAGTTTTTCAGTTAGTCAGAAAAACAAGGGGAAATTTTAGTTGACTAAATTAAAAAATATAAATTATTCTTTTTAACTTGTTTACAAACAGTGCCCTGGACAGGTGGAAATTGTTTGTAAACAAATTAAATGGAGTAATCCATTAATAATTTAATAAAAAATATGACAGAAAATAAAGAAAATTTAGTTGATTCGGAGGGGTTAAATGCGCCTAAAAGTTTTGAAGAAACAGTTTCTTCTTATGAAGGAGATTTGAGAGAATTAAAAATTTCGTGTGGTATGGTTGATCCTTCTCCTCAAAAAGACTGGGAAACTGAAAGGGTACGTGGATTAGGCGATCGCCATATGGGACAGACTATTGCTGACGGTGATGATTATGATAGGTTGAAAACTCCGTGTGAAGATTTTCGTTTGTTGTTTGGATATAGAGTAATATCTGATGATTTTCTTGATGAATTAAAATTGGGAAAAGTTGATTATTTTCCTTCGGTTACCTACTTAACAACTTCGAAATCTTTACAAGAGGATATTGATCAGGAAGAAAAAAACCTTGATTGTTTTGAGTCACCAATTAATAGGGAAATTGCCCAAAAACAAATTATTTATTACAGAAAATTACTTGATTTTTTAGTAAAAAGAGAGGGAGAGTATAGGGGGTGTGTTGGTGATTCGGAATATTTGAAACAATATTTTTCTAGAGCGACTATTGATAAACCTTTGTTTTTTGATATTCATAATGAAGGGAGATGGGCAAGTGTAATTAATTCATTTTTGGTTGGTAAAACAGTGGCTATTAGTAGTGATGGAATTGATGGTCTTGATGGGATTGTAGATGTTGGTGAAAATAGAGTGGGTCAATATATTGGTTTGGATCTATGGGAAGGATTGATTTCCAGTTATAGATTGGATAATGTAGATTTAAAAAAAATAAATCGAGAATGGAGATTGGCAAATAATATTAATTCTAAATATTTTATAAAACATGAAAAGATTGATAGTATAGTTGGTTCTATTAGAGATGCTGGATATAATGTTGAAAGCATAGTTGGTGGCAATGGAGTGATTGCGATTACCTTGCCTAAAACAAAAGTTGAGGCTCATTTATTGAAATATAAACTAGAGCGCGGATTTATAAAAGGAGTGTTTTACTATGGAACTGGTTTGGTTGAAGTTAATAATGAGAGTGAGACAGAAAAATTGAAAAAGATAGTTGAAGAATTGAAGAGAAAGGAAGATAAAGTGTTAGAAGATGAGTTTATTAAAAAATATAATGTGGAAGGTAATACTCCGATCTTAAAAGGAAAGTATATTCCATCTATTCCAGAAAGGTTTTTAGTGTTACTAAGAGTTAATTTAGGGTCCATTGCAAATGGTTATAATGGTCAGTCGTGTCGTGGTCATAATGTTGGAAGTGAAGTGTATTTAATTGACAGGGAGGCTATAAAAGGGAAGAGATTGATTGAAGTAAAAATTCCGGATGAGGCTAAGGGAACAGTGATTGGAAAAGGAGGAGAAAATATCAGGCGAATTTCTAACGAGTTAGGTATTTCTACTAAGATTGTTTAATAATTTGTTTTGTTTAACTTGTTTGTAAACAAATTAAATGGATTAATCTTGTAATTAGGTTTTGATAATCTTTGATTTAGTTTGTTGATGGTTAGATATAGGGTATTTTTGAATAGATCGAAACTTGATTATCCTATAATATTATGGTATAATGTTGGCGTTCCTTAAAAATTAAATTATCTTTTGTTTCTTCAAAATCAAAAGCGATAGAGAAGAGTGGTAAGACACTTAAAAATCTAATTACAGACTTACTTGAGGATAACCTCAGTCTGTAGTCGCTGTCATGGGCGTAAACACCTTGGAGGTGAAAAACATGAATAAACTTTGGAAATACCTTGTGGCAAAAATCTCTGGGAACATTTATCATAAGTATTCTTTCGAGATCTTATCTTATCCAAAGGATGAAACTTTCAATGGGTATGTCAAAGGGTATACATAAATAGGGAACCCCTTTGCTACATTTATGACTCGGGCCTGAGAGTTCAAAACCACAGCCTGAGACCGTGCGACTGTCGTCGTCTGGAGTCGAGAAAAGGTTTTTTCCTTTTCGAAGGAAAACTTGTTACTCTATGGTAACAAATAATTCCTGTTGGGGACCTGACTGCGATTGCCTGGTATCAGCAATTAAAAGAATGATACCGATTAGGGTAAGGTGCGATGGTTTGGAATTGGCGCAAGCCGGTTCTCATTTCTATCGCACCTTCCCTAAAACCCCATTTAATTTTGAGAAAAGAAAAGATAAATAAAAATGTCTAATGTCTAATGACTAAGTTAGAAAATAGGTAAAATTAAAACCTGGTGGAATGCCGGATTTTTTTTGAAATCTACCCCTAACCCCTCCTTTGAAGAAAGGAGGGGATTTGTTTTTTAACCCATCTAAGATGGGTTGGAGATTTCTTAATTGGATAAAGAAGTGGTTGTTCACAAGTTATCCACAATGAGTGAAAGTTGTTTAAAAATGGTGAAAATGAACCTGATTTTTACAAATATAATTTTATAGGGTAGTGAGTTTTTGGCGAGTAAATTTTTATAGGATATAGACAAGGGTTGGAAAAGAGTTATACTGATTTCAATGCTTCAATCAATAAAAAAATTTTTCTCAAGTGAGAAGAAAGAAAAGAAAAGTCCTTCGACAGGCTCAGGATTAAAGAAAGGTAAAAATACTTGGGCGGAAAAACAGTTTAAGGAAATGGGGAAACTTGGGGGAAAATTGATTTTGATGTAATTCGCCTCATCGGCGAATAAATTCTGTAAAACAGAATGAACTTTGACAGTTTATTAGGTAGTGAAGAAACGACAATATCGCGATAAAGAAAAGTGGGTTTAGGGAAACGGGGGCTGATACCCCGATACTCACTCTGTTCGTCTCGGGGTTTGATCTTTAGACAAAATTTCGTCGCCTTAGGGCTAGAAATTTTAGCTAAAGAACAAAAAAAAGAAACAACTTTATCGATATTCTCAAAGCAGGTGGAACACGTATATTGTTGTTTCTTCAATATCTAAAATAAGGCTAATTGAAAAAAAAGTCAAATTGGTGAAGACCGATTTATAGGGTTTTTTTTAGCAATTTAGCTTTGTAGGTAGGGTTGAGAGTAGAAGAGGGGGCAGGTCTTCTACTTTCAACCCTATTTTTGGTTGGAGAAAAATGAAAAGAAAAAGGTGAAACTGGTAATTTGTTTGGTATAATTGGGATGTTTTATCAAAACTATTTGAACAAAAACGTTTGAAAGGGGGATGATGTGAACTTTGAAAACTAGGTAATCTAATCTAAAAAGAATGGAGGTGAAAAAATGTCGAATATCAAAAAAGTACTTCCTTCAGCGCTTGAAATGCTGAGGCGGAAAAAACGATCTTACGAAGGTTTTTCCAGTAAGGAAACGAAAGAAGGATTGATTGAGGCTGTTCGTAATGCTTTTGCTGAGGCAAAATCTTTTGCTGCCGGTAATAAGGTTCTGGATTTGATCAGTTCTATTAAATTAGACGTGGTTAACTCTATGGCTCAATCTGGTAGGCGGAGTGCCTTGGAATTGGCTCGGGCCGAGATTAATTCGCTGGAAAACATCGAAGAATTGTCGCCATATCTTGGTTCATCTGATGTTAGAGTGGCCGATTTAGCCAAGGTCAGAAGGAACCAATTGAGACAAAAAAAAACCATCCAAAAAGGTTTAAGACTACTTGGTTTTGAGGCCGCGAATTGATGGAAATCAAAAATTCGCGGCCTTTTATTTGACAAACGGAAAAATAACCGATACAATTATCTTGATTTCCAAAACGTTTGCCGTTTTTATGATATTTTCCAAATTTTTTATATTCTATAGATATTAATTAGTTGATTATTTATTTTAATTTTTTCCAAAAAAAATGCCTAGAAAAAAAACAGATGTGGTGTTAGCAGATCCAATTATTCAAGAAACTGCTACTAATAAAGAAGTATTGCCGGAGATTAAAGTCGAACCTGTAACTGAAATTAAAATTGAAGAAGTTCCAGCTGAAGAGTTGGTAATAGAACCAATAGTAGAAGTAAAACCAAATGATAAAAATGCGGTGAGTTTTGTTAGTCCAAAAATAGCTGAAGCTAAATCAGTTGAAACAGTACCTCAGGTTCAGAACCAACCAATGAGACAACCAATGAGACCAATTTACCAACAACCCCAAAGGCAACCACAACCTCAACAACCTAGGCCACCAATGAATTACAACCAACCAATAGTGACAGAAATGATCACTGGGGTATTAGAAATAATGCCAGATAGTAATGGTTTTGTAAGACCAAACTTTTTGCCAAATGGTAAAGATGCTTTTATTGCTTCAATGCAAATTAGACGCTATGGCTTGAGAGCTGGGGATATGATTGAGGGTGCAGCAAAAAAGCCTAAAGAAGGGGAAAAATATTGGGCGATGACCAGAATTGATAAAGTTAATGAGGGAGATTTAAATTCGGCAATGAGGCGTCCAGAATTTAAAGATTTGGTACCAATTTATCCAGAAAAACAATTGAAGCTGGAAACTGAATCAGATATTTTATCGACTAGAATTTTGGATTTATTTTGTCCAATTGGTTTTGGTCAAAGAGGCATGGTAGTGTCACCACCAAAAGCAGGTAAAACAACTTTGTTAAAAGAAATTGCCGCTGGAGTAGCCATAAATTATCCGGAAGCTCATTTGATGGCAATATTAGTAGGGGAAAGACCAGAAGAAGTAACCGATATGCAAAGATTTATTAAAGGTGACGTGATCGCTTCGAGTTTTGATCAAAAACCTGAAGATCAAACTAGAGCGGCAGAAATTGGCATGGAAAGAGCTAAAAGATTGGTGGAATTGGGAAGAGATGTAGTAGTGGTTTTTGACTCAATTACTAGATTGGCTCGAGCTTACAATTTGGCAATTCCAACCTCTGGAAGAACTTTGTCAGGAGGTTTTGATCCAGCGGCGTTGTATCCAAGTAAGAAATTTTTTGGAGCCGCAAGAAAAATTGAAAATGGTGGTTCACTAACAATTATTGGAACATCTTTGGTAGAAACTGGTTCAAAAATGGATGAACTGATTTTTGAAGAATTTAAGGGAACTGGAAACATGGAGTTGAGGTTGGAAAGAAATTTGGCTGAAAGAAGAGTCTATCCGGCTTTTGATATTTTGAGATCAGGAACTAGAAAAGAAGAATTGATTTTGGACTCAGCTACTTTGACAAAAGTAATTTCAATTCGTCGAATGTTTGATGCTTTGGGAGAAAACAGTGATGCTACCGAAATGATCATTGCCCAAATGAGTAAAACTAAAAATAATGAGGAATTTATGGCAAAGATAGGAAAAAAGTAAAAATAGCTATTTATAATGTTAACTAATGTTAATATAAAAAGTATATGAGTGAAAAAAATACGACTGATCTTGGAATTTCTGTTGATTTTGGGAAACCTAAGGATTTAACCACTCATAATGATGGAATTGTTGCTAGTAATCGAGCGTTGGCAAATAGGTTGATAGATAGTGGGGAAATTAAGCCAGATGAGGCAATTTTGGTTGGTTTACCTCAAAAACATGTTGATAGAGCTGGTTTGATCGAGAGACCTAGTTCGCCATCATTACAACATGTAGATTCACATGAAGATTTGCGTATATTTGAAGTGCCTGGAGTATCTGAATCTTTAGACAAATTAATTTTGGCGAGTATACCTGAGTTTATTGATAATGCTCAGGGAGCGGAAGAACTGCATACCCTCTCAAAAGCAGTAAGTGTTTGTGTGCCAAAATCATTGATTGAGAATAAAATGGAATGTGGAGATGGGTTTGCAAAGATTGGTTTGGCTTTGGAAATTGTTGGCCTGGCGAGACTGGTCCAAAATTACAGAGATGGTGTTTTAACCCTGCCTACTTTTGAAGAATTAGGTCAGTCTGGAAGAAAACAGCAAGAGAGTGTTAGAAGATCTTTGGACTATATTTTGGGTAAAAGTTTACATTTAGAAATAACCAATCCTTATATGAGTGAGCAAGAATTGATGGATTTTTATCAAAAAACAATAGGAAGAGAGGTAAGAAAGTTGGCTGAGTTTATTACTACTAATAAAAATGATAGTGCTGATGGTCGTGATGGTTTTATGAAGGTTAAAGGTGTTATTGAAAAACTTGGATCGGTTGAGGGTTTAACTTTATTATCGAGAGTTAGTACGAGTTTATATAATGATTTGGACGCACCAATGGTTGGATTATCGAGTCAACTTAGATTGGCAGAATTGGTAGTAAAATATGGTTTTTCTGAAAAGTATAATTTTGATTTTATTGTTGAAGAACTGATAAAGAGAGATGATAAAGATGATGGTTGTTTGGATTTGTTTTTTGATGCTCTTTTGGGTACTGGATATGGTTTTGTAACCATGTCTAGGATGTTAAAGAGACTGGAGAGTGATTCTATTGATAGAATGAATTTTTTATTTGGGTCGTACTGTCGGGCTAGAGGTGTTGAATACCAGAACTTATCGAACAAAGGGATTGACGGTTATTGTAATGATTCTATGGAAACAATAGGAGAAAAAATGATTAGATTATATGGTTATAGAACAGATGAATGAAAAAGATAATAGATCAACTGATTTGACAGTGGTTGAGTTAAGTAGTGTTTTGAGTCAAGATCAAAGAGGTGATTTGAACCATATTCTTTCAGAATATGTAAAAAAAAATAAATTTAAAAATTATGAAAATATTAAAAGTGCTGGCTTGGTGGTGGCGAGATGTGTAGAGGATGGTTTGAATGAATCTGTTGGAAGATCAGTGCCATTACCTGAAGATGATTTGAATAGAGCTTTTGAAATTGGTATGAGTTTAAGAGAAAGAAGAGTTGGAAGGGTAAAAAGGGTGTTGGTAGAACAAGATGAAGCAGGAGTTAATTATCTAGCTTTGTCAAATAGTATATCTAGTGAGGCAAGACGTGAAATTGATTCTTTTGAAACAACTCCAGATTTATTGGCGGTTAGAAAAGTTGATGATTTAGCGAGTTTACGTAGTTCTTTGTTCCATAAATTGAGTGATCAGATTTATGGCGAGGTTCAAAAAAATGATCCCGAAATTAAAGAGTCTGATTTGCCTTTAGACCAGAGATTTTTATTATTGAACAATATGGTTTTTAGTCAGGTTTTGGGAGTTGATCTTGGGTCAATACCATTGGTCCAAGAGGTGATTTTGAATAAAGATAAATTTTTGACAGAGTTTGCCAAAATAAAAAAGAGCGAAACTAATCTTGATAAATCTGTTTTTGATTTTAATTTAGAAGGAATGAAAGAATATTTTGTTGATTTAGGTAACAATATTGCTTTAACTTTAGATTCGATTCCAGTTGTGTTAGATGGGGTAGATGATATTGAACGTTTTGAAGGTTTTGGTGAGGCGGTGAGAAGAATTAAAAAAACGTTTTTAGTGATGAATCCATTAGATGAACTGCAAAGTAGATTTGCAGGAAGTGAACCTAATAAGGTAGATGTTTGGAAATTGGGAAAACCGGTTGAATTTATTTTTGAGAATCAGGGATATGAAATTCCAAGTGAAACGTCATTAAGGTTCGGATCGGTTTTAGCATCGAATAACTTGATGGCCCAAGAAGCAAATTTGTTGAGAAATTTTTCTAGGATGATTGATGTTTTTGGTAAAAATTATTTGTTAAGGTTTGGTGATTTGGATCAATTAAAATTACAGTTTTTGGAATATAAAAATCAATATGATGGATATAGTTCAATGTTGCTAGAGCAACAATTTCCAGAAGAATTACTTTTTAAGGAAGAAGAAATAGTGGAGTTAAGAAATGGTTATGGACGACAATTAAGAGATAAGTGTGAACTATTTGAATCGCTTAAAAAATGGAGAGGATCTTTTTTAAAAACATCAGTAAGCTTATTTAAAAAGTATGAGACAGGGGTAGAAGCAATGTCGCCTGATGATAAAAAAAAGGCTTTGATTTGTTTGCTGGGAGAGAGAGTTTTAAGTAGGGAAGTGGATAGTTTTGTTAAAGAGATTTGGCAGGAAAAGGGAATTGACAATAATTTGTTAGAAATATCAAGTTTTTTTGATTATTATTTGGCTGATAATGCCTTGAAAAAAGGATTTTCTTTGTTTGATTTATTAAAAATGAGAGACAAACTTTCTTTAAATCGGTATAGGTGGTCGAGAGATGGTCTTCAGGATGATGAGATTAGACAATCATGGTCAGAAGTAAGTCAAATTCGGAGGGAAGATATTTTAGCAAGAATAAGAAATGAAATAGTAAATCGACAACACCCTAGAGCAATAGAAGAAACTGATATAAAGGAGTTTTTACAAAATAAGTTTAATCCTTTGTCGAAGGATTATCGGGAATTATCTGAATTGGATTTATCAATTGACAAAAATGTAGACAAAAGACATAGAGAAATAACCGGTAATATTTTTGATAATTTTTTTGAAAAATTTGATCATTTGGTTGCTAAAAGATTAAAACATCTTGGAAAAGTGCATTCGTTTTCTATGAAAGACGAGTTGGACTCAATAGGAAATGCGTTAAATAATAGTCCTGCTAACAATTATTTTAAACAACAAGAAAGAAGATTGAATGAAGAAGACACGAGAGTTGTTTTGTCTGGGATAATTTTGCGACTTTGTCCTAAATTTGTTTTAAAAGATAACATCGCAAGTTTACCACCAAAAAAAGGAAGAGAATTGGTTGTCTCTGGATTAAAGAATTTTTTAGAGAATCAGGGAATTAATAATTCTGAAATTGATTTTCAAAGTCATGAATTTGCTGATGAAATAAATTCGGCTATCAAAATGTTGGAGAGATATAAGAGTTTAGCTGAGAGAGGAGAAACTTTTTTTGAAAAATGGTCTGAGTTGACAAGTAACCTAGAAACATATGAGTCAAAAAATGATTTGGTAATAACGAAAAGTGATCCGTTGAATTTCATGTCTGAATTAGAAAAAAGAAAGAAAATTTCAGAGTCTAAATTAAATAGACAAATTGATTTGTTTAAAGATTATTTAGAGAAATTAAGAGCTAATGGTTTATTGAGAGTTGTGATTTAAGGATAAAACAACAATATTAAGCCGTATTTTAGGTTTTTTGATATAATAACGATGTTCGATGGCACGTTGACATTTTTGAGAAAAAGAAAGGG
>Ga0302292_1002266_pt1 | contig 11625 bp, 10 predicted proteins | sample III_Fen_N2_1_FD_194553 | JGI IMG/M metagenome (GOLD analysis project Ga0302292, IMG submission 194553) | Peat permafrost microbial communities from Stordalen Mire near Abisko, Sweden - III_Fen_N2_1 | ecosystem: Environmental > Terrestrial > Soil > Wetlands > Permafrost | place: Sweden: Abisko...
GCTGTCATAAAAATCACAATACAGCACAGTTTCAGTATCTTTCAACACCAATTTGTCGATTTCTAGTGATCCGGAGTTGTTATTTTCAAAATTCGGATGTTCAATAATTCTTGTTTGAGCAATGCCCGTTGTTGCAATCAACAACAGACTGAGAAAGGATATAAATAGTTTTTTCATGGTGATTTTCTAATTATTGGAATAAATGATATCTTAAAATAAGTTCTAAAAGGCCTTCAGTTACCAACTGCACAATTAAGGGCACGGTTATTTTTTGTTTTCCTATAGTTGATTGATTTGATTGGTGATTAATTCCTTTTCGCTCGGTCTGGTTGAATTTACCCTTTCTTTCCCCAAAGTTGCTCCAACTTTCATCCATCTTGCGCCAAGTTTCCCCAAAGTTGCTCCAACTTTCATCCATCTTGCTCCAACTTTGCCCAAAGTTGCTTCAACTTTCATCCATCTTACGTCAACTTTGCCCATTTTTACTCCAACTTTGTACAAAGTTGTGGCATCTTTGGGCAAAATTATTGCGTTTTTGCCCAAAGTTGAGGCAATTTTGCCCAAATTTGATATGTTTTGATCAAAATCCCTTATTCCAAAAATTGCTCGTACTATCCCGTTGAACAGCAATATTCCGAGCCGTCTGAAATCCTGTTAACCCTCCGTGATTTTGAACTTTACCTGAAATATTTTTAGCATAACAATTCAAATTCACATGAGCTTTGTCAATCGCTACATTCAGATTTCTCAGATTCACGTTCTTAATTTCAATGCTTGCACTGTCGGAAACAGCCAAATCAATATCAAAAGGTTTTACTTCAATTCCTGCATTGCTGTAAGTAGCTGTTCCACCTGTCAATCTCAGTTTCATAAACTCGGGAGCGAAATTAAAAACTCCAAACCACCACTGGTGCCTACCAATTACCGTTGTAATGTTATCGCACTTCACAAATGTGCGGAGTCCGCTGTAAACGTGCAAGGTATCGTTGATAACTTCATACAATTTTGCAGGAACTTTCTTTCCGGTTATGTACTCTATTCTCATTGAAGTAGTGTCCGAACGAACGATATTCACATCCGATCCTTTTTCGGCAACAATTACCTTGAAACTATTTGCTAATGGGTATTCTTTGAAACTAATTTTAGCTATTTCGTCCTTAATATGTTTTTTGGTATCTGCAAATAAAAAAAACATACTTCCAACTAATAAAATAGCAAAAGCGGTAATAATTATGTTACTTGTTTTCATTTTCTTGTATAGCTGTTAGTAAGTCAGTTAAATCATTATTGGTGAGTTTCAATACTTTTATTTTTTGAATAAATTCAGGTAGTTCATTCTTGAAGAATGCCTGTCGTTCGGTTTTCAGGATACGATCCAATGCATCATCAGATACAAAAAATCCAATGCCGCGTTTGTTATCAATCACACCTGCATCCTGCAGTATAGCATACGTCCTTAAAAGCGTATTCCGGTTTACTTCAAACTCCATCGCCAGATCGCGCACCGAGGGTACACGTTCACCGGGAGTAAGCTTGCCTTCCAGTATTTGGTGACAAAGGTTATCAGCTATTTGCTGAAAAATTCCTTTTGTCGATTTAAAATCTATACTCATAATTGTTTTTCTTTAAGTTTGAAATAACCCATTGAAAGTAAGAATAACGGCGATACAAAACCAATCAGGCAAAGCCAGAATTCAATATTATTAATGCCATTCTGAAGAGTGTAGTTAGAAAGCGAAACATCGAATCCCTTAGTGTCTGGATAAAAAATATGTGAAAAAACAACCATAAACAAAGCCATAGCAAAAAATAGAGCCACTAACGATAGTATGCTTTTTACCAGTCCAAGTTTCTTGAAAAATAATTTCACCGAGAATAAATATAAACCTATGGATATGATACAGAAACTAAGACCCCATGTTTCAATAGACTTGTGATAAACAATCTTTTCAATTGGATAACTTCCTGCTTCGGATGAATAACTTATTACATTATCGTACAAGAAAATCATACTGTAATGAAATTTCTCGATAACCTGCTCGGCGTAGGCATAATGAAGGTTTGTTTTCAGTTCCACCATTTGCATCACCGAAATGGTACGTGCCAACCGGGCATCAATCCAAAATAAAACGAGGAAAATAGCAGCCCCACAAATCACACGGATAAAAAACTGGCTGAAAAATTTCTCGAAGGTGGAAGCCGGAATAAGCAAATAATTGGTAGTCTTCACCTTCGACCCCAAATCGGGAAACGAACTGCCAACCAATACTCCTAAAGCAACAATTGAAGCCATAAAAATCTTCATGTAATCGTTTTTGCCAAATATTCTCCAACTAGATTCCAGTTCATTACCGTAAGCAAACTTTGGCATATTGCTATAAAGGAACACGAAGCCCATGATAAATGCAGCTAAAATAATTAAAAGATATTTTTTGTAATTGATTAATATATCGTTCATCAATAGCCGGTAAAACCTGCTGAAACTAAAAAATTTATTTGAATTCATATTTTTCCGGAATTAGATTTTTTTGTTGATAATCGCATTAAATAGAAGTTCTAAATCGATGCTTGACTCATTGCCGTCTGTTGCCTGAACTATAATTTTTTGTCCCACCGGGCATTGTTCGTGATAAAGTACGTTCTTTATTCCGGTTATCGATGGTACCACGTCGAAGTAAAGCTTTTGAGTAATTTGGTCGATATTTTCCTGATAAATAATTAGACCATTCTCAATCACCACCACTTTATCAATCACCGTGTCGATATCTTTCACCTGATGGGTGGAAATAATAACCAATTGTTCTTCGGTAACCGAGCTTACTAAAATTTTACGGAATTGACTTTTGGAAGGAATGTCAAGACCGTTGGTTGGTTCGTCCAGCACCAGCATTTTGCAATTGGTTGAAAGAGCAAACGCAATCAGGAACTTTTTGCGTTGTCCATGCGAAAGTTTGTTCAGGTTGGACGTGATCTGCAATTCAAATTCTTCACAAATGCCATAAAGCTTCAACTGGTCGAAGTTTGGATACAGCGGGCTGAATGCTTTCACATAGGTGGAAATACTGATGGACGGAAATCCAAATTCTTCAGGAACCAGGTAAACGTCCGCCAGGTAATTTGGATTGCGGTCGAACGGAACAAAACCGTTTACATTGATTTTTCCACTTTTTGGCTGAATTAATCCCGAGATTAAATGCAGCAGGGTCGATTTGCCTGCTCCGTTTTTACCGAGCAGCCCAACGATGCGTCCGCTTTCTACCTCCAACGAAAAATCGTTGAATAGCGGCGACTTCTTTTTGTAATGAAATGATACGTTTTGAATGTTGATCATGGCATAATAGTTTAGTGACCTATGTTTCTATGCCACAAAGTAACGGACAATATTTTAATTCACCAAATAATAATGGAACTATTTTTAAAAATAATAAAGAAATAATTTTCATTCTATTGACTATCAGAAGTATATAGTTGTTACTTTATCGATAAAAATAATTTGATTTCTCACTTTAAATAACATATTATTAAACGTTTTCTATAGGATGAGGTTGGTTAGCGGCTTCGCCGCTAACCAACCTCATCCCCAGAACCAAAAAATTGACTGTCATTTCGAACGAAGTGAGAAATCTAATCTCCCAACAAAAACATATAAAGCTTTACTGCATAATACCGTTTTCTTCCAACAAAAAACGGGCTACTCGTCCAGAGCAACCCGTTTACAACTTAAAACCGTTTGATTAAATAATGGTTATTCCTTGTTCTTCGCAAAGTTTCAGTGCCATTTCGCGAAGCTTGAACTTCTGAATTTTCCCGCTACCTGTCAACGGATATTCTTTCACAAAGAAAACATAGCGTGGAATTTTATAGCGGGCTATCTTTTCTTTGCAAAACTCCTGCACATCTTCGGGCAACAGTTCAGTTCCTTCGTGCGGAATAATAAAAACGCCTACATCTTCACCGTACCTCTGTGAAGTTATTGCCACTATCTGTGCATCTTTCACACCCGGCATGTGGTACAGGAATTCCTCAATTTCGCGAGGCGATATATTTTCACCGCCACGGATAATCATATCTTTGATTCGTCCGGTAATGCGGTAGTTTCCATCGGGGTCTTTTACACCCAGGTCGCCCGAGTGAAGGAAACCGTTGCGGTCGATCACTTCGCTCGTGGCTTGCGGATTTTTATAATATCCTTTCATCACGTTGTACCCGCGGCAACACATTTCGCCCTGCACGCCATCAGGACATTGTTCGCCCGTTTCGGGATTGATAACCGCCACTTCGGTAAATTCGTAATCGCTACCCACCGTGGTGCAGCGCGTTTCAAACGAATCTTCCACACGGGTTTGGGTCATTCCGGGCGAAGTTTCGGTGAGTCCGTAAACACTGGTAATGGTCATAAACATTTTTTCGCTTACCTGCCGCATCAGTTCTATGGGGCAAAGGGCCCCGGCCATAATTCCCGTACGGAGCGATGACATATCGAACATTGGGAACATGGGGTGATTCAGCTCGGCAATAAACATGGTGGGAACACCGTAAAGCGCCGTTGCCCGTTCGCGGTGAACTGAAGCCAGCACCAATAGGGGATCAAATTTCTCTACCACTACCTGCGTGCTTCCGTGTGTCAAACAGTTCATCATGGCCAGCACCACGCCGAAGCAATGGAACAATGGTACGCAAATACAGAGCTTATCGTCGGGAGTGAATTTCATGTGCTCTCCTGTGAGGTAACCGTTGTTGGCAATGTTGTGGTGCGAAAGCATGACACCCTTCGGAAAGCCGGTGGTACCGGACGTGTATTGCATATTCACCACATCGTGGCAACTGATTGTTTTCTTAATTTCATTCAGTTCATCGTCAGGTAAATTATTGCCGAGTAAAAGCAATTCCTGCGTGTTGTACATGCCGCGGTGTTTCTCCTGTCCGATATACACCACGTTTTTCAGGCAGGGAAATTTTTCTGATTTCAGACAGCCACGTTGGGTAGTTTTTAGTTCGGGCACTAGGGTATTCATCATTTGTACATAATCATTCCCCGAAACGCCATCGGTGATGCAGATGGTGTGCATGTCCGAATTTTCAATTACAAAAGCCAGCTCGTGTTCTTTGTAGCTGGTATTCACGGTAACCGCCACGGCTCCGATTTTACCGCAAGCAAAAAGCAAGGTGAACCAATCGGGGACGTTTTGCGCCCAAATTCCCACGTGCGAACCCTTGGTAACGCCGATAGACAGCATCCCCTTGGCCATATTGTCCACCCGTTCGTTGAAATAGCTCCACGTAAATCGTAAATCGCGGTCGGAATACACAATATATTCCTTGTCGGGAGTGTTGGCAGCCCAGTATTCAAGCCAATCTCCAATCGTATTGTCAGATAACTGCATAGTTGTTTCCCTATTTTAAAATGGTGAATAAACTACCGCCAGTATTTTGGCTGCCGCTTCATTGCCCGAAGCAACCAAATGAGGCACAATGGAATCGTAGTAGATGCTTTCGCCTTGACTCAGGCTGTACGAATTTTTACCGTATGTGATTTTAACGACGCCTTCGAGCACATAAATAAACTCCTCGCCTTCGTGGGTAGAGAGAATGGGCTCTTCTTTCAACGATGGTTGAATGTCAATCACAAATGGCTCCATGTGGCGGTTGGCTTTTCCGGCTGCCAGTGTGTAGAAATCGAGATGCGAGTTTGTTTTCGACAATTGGCTGGAGAATGAAACAGCTTGTTGATTGTCGGCGAGTGTATTCACAATGGGTCCAAGCGTATCGCTGTCGTCCAGCAATGTGCCCAACCGAACACCCAGTGCTCTTGATATTTTTAATAATACTGCTAATGACGGAACGGTTTCACTTTTTAGAATAGAATCAATTTGCGATTCGGTAAAACCACTGCGGGCGGATAGTTCGGCAACCGAAATATTTTTATCAGCACATAACCGGTTGATTTTTTCATTTACCTGACTTTTGTTCATAGATTCAATGTATTAAAATTACAATTTGTAAGTAAAAAGAAATTTATTTTTTAGGATTAATTAAATTCGAGCACAAAAATAGTAAATTTTTAAAAATACCGGTCATTTTGCTATAATTTTTATTTGTTTATTTTCACCTAATCTCAAAACAAAGAAGCAATATACCTAAAAAGAAAAACCGTCCGATAAGCACATTGGCCTATCGGACGGTTTTATATTTATTCAGCGAGTTTTTATTTCACTTCAACCCCATTCGTCACTTTGACGCTCGGGCGGATAAGTACCAGCTTGCCATCGGCATTTTCGGCGGAAAGAATCATGCCTTCGCTCATCACCCCGCGGAGTTTGCGGGGTTCAAAGTTGGCTATAAAGCAAACCTGCGTACCGATTAGTTCTTCGGGATTAGGGTACGAAGCCGCAATGCCTGAAAGAATGGTGCGTTCGCTCGTGCCATCGTCCAGTTTAAACTGAAGCAGCTTGTCGGCTTTGGGTACTTTTTGGCAATCGAGCACGGTAGCCACGCGAATATCCATTTTCATGAAATCATCGAAAGCCACGTTTTCTTTCACATCATTGGGTTTATAAGCCGCAACCTCGTTAGCTTTTTTGGTATCGAGCAGTTTTTGAACCTGAGCGGCTATGGTTTCGTCTTCAATTTTTTCAAACAACAGTTCGGGAGTTCCCAACTGATCACCGGCTTTCAATAAATCAATGCGACCTAGTTCTTTCCAGTCAAAAGTGGAAAGATTCAGCATGGCTCGCAGTTTTTCAGACGTAAACGGCAAAAACGGTTCAAAAGCAATGGCCAGATTTGCAGCTATCTGCAAACTCAGGTGCATAATGGTAGCCACGCGATCCATGTCAGTTTTGGCCACTTTCCACGGTTCGGTATCGGCTAAGTATTTGTTACCGATACGAGCCAGATTCATGGCTTCTTTTTGCGCATCGCGGAAGCGGAAGTTATTAAGCAGCTTTTCCACATCGGCTTTTACATTCACAAATTCGTCGAGCGTTTGTTTGTCGTAGTCGGTCAGTTGACCCAAAGCAGGCACTTTGCCATCGTAGTATTTTTGAGTCAGCACCAGCGCACGATTGATAAAGTTGCCAAAGATAGCCACCAATTCGTTGTTATTGCGCGCCTGAAAATCCTTCCAGGTGAAATCGTTGTCTTTGGTTTCGGGAGCATTGGCAGTTAACACATAACGGAGTACATCCTGCTTTCCGGGAAATTCTTCCAGATACTCATGCAACCACACCGCCCAGTTGCGCGAAGTTGAAATTTTATCGCCTTCGAGGTTCAGGAATTCGTTAGCCGGAACATTATCAGGCAAAATATACGAACCTTCGGCTTTCAACATGGCCGGGAAAACAATACAGTGGAACACGATATTATCTTTTCCAATAAAATGAAGCAAACGGGTTTCTGGGTCTTTCCACCATTTTTCCCACGAGTCGGGCAAAAGCTCTTTGGTATTTGAAATATAGCCAATCGGTGCATCGAACCACACATACAGCACTTTACCTTCGGCTCCTTCCACAGGCACAGGAATTCCCCAATTGAGGTCACGACTTACAGCGCGGGGTTGCAAGCCCATGTCGAGCCAGCTTTTGCATTGTCCGTACACGTTTGGTTTCCATTCTTTATGATCTTCCAGAATCCACTTGCGAAGCCAGGCTTCATGCTGATCGAGCGGCAAGTACCAGTGTTTGGTTTCACGCATCACAGGTGCCGAACCGCTGATAGCAGATTTTGGGTTAATCAAATCCGTTGGGTTCAACGAGGTTCCACAAGCTTCGCATTGGTCACCATACGCATTTTCGTTTCCACAGTGCGGACATTTACCGGTAATATATCGGTCGGCCAGAAATTGCTGAGCTGTTTCGTCGTAATACTGCTCGCTGGTTTGAATTACAAAACCGTCTTTATCGTTGATCGTTTTAAAAATTTCGGAAGCCAGCTCTTTATGTGTTTTGGAAGTGGTACGCGAGTAAATATCGAACGAAATACCAAAATCCTCGAACGATTTTTTAATGATTCCGTGATAGCGATCCACAATGTCCTGCGGCGTAACACCTTCTTTTTTAGCTTTGATGGTAATTGGCACACCGTGTTCGTCCGAGCCTCCTACAAAAAGCACCTCTTCGCCTTTCAGTCGGAGATAGCGCACATAAATATCGGCAGGAACATATACACCCGCCAAGTGCCCGATATGAACTGGTCCGTTGGCATAAGGCAATGCAGAAGTTACGGTAGTACGTTTGAAATTGGTCATGTAGTTAATCTGTTTATGGGTTCATGGGTTAACTAGTTGATTGGTTAACTGGGTAATTTGCTCATCTAAACGAATTAACCAATTTTCCGATTAACTATAATCTAAACCGGACTGCAAAGATACGGACAAATAATTAAATTTGGAATAATTTTCTGTATCGAAATGAAACATAAAAAGTTATAGTTTATATCCTCTTTCGGACGATGATAATTTTAAATGATTCAACACATTTGCTGTAAATATCTTTGTTATTAAAACATAATTCTTTAAGTCAAAAAAATATCCAAATAAATCAATTATATTTGCATTTCTTAATTTTATTCACCAAACTAAATAATTAATGCTATGTTATTTCTAATCATTGTTGGTATTATTATCACAGCAGTTGGATTTGCTGCAACAAAATCAGTGTCTCCGGCCACCCATTATGCCGGAATAATTAAAATTGTGGGCATAATCGTCATGATTGCAGGTATTCTTTTTTCATCGGTGGTGCAAGTGAATCCCGGCGAAATTGGCGTACAAAAACTATTTGGGAAAGTAAATGACAAAACGTTGGAAAGCGGTTTGAATGTGGTAAATCCGTTGGTTGAAGTTGTTACTTTCGATATTCGCACTCAGAATTACACCATGTCCGGTGTTCAGAATGAAGGAGACAAAGCGGGGGATGATGCTATCCGTGTATTGTCGGCAGACGGACTTGAAGTGGTTATTGATTTAACCGTCTTGTATAAAGTAGTTCCAAGTGAAGCCCCCCGGATTTTGAAAGAAATTGGAACAGATTACCGCAATACCATTGTTCGTCCAATTTGCCGCACCAAAATCAGGGATAATGCTGTTTATTACGATGCTGTTGCTTTATATTCGTCAAAACGCGATGAGTTTCAAGCCCGGATTTTTAAAACCATTGAAAAAGACTTTAAAACCAGAGGATTGCTATTGGAACAACTGTTGGTAAGGAATATCACCCTTCCGGCATCAGTAAAGGCTACAATCGAATCGAAAATTAATGCCGAACAAGAAGCTCAGAAAATGACCTTTGTTCTTCAAAAAGAAAAGCAGGAAGCTGAACGTAAGCGCGTGGAAGCACAAGGAATAGCCGATTATCAGAAAATTCTGAGCACCGGATTAAGCGACAAGCAATTACAATACGAAATGATTAAAGCCATTGCTACTTCGCCTAATGCCAAACTGATCATAATGAATGGTGGCAAAAACAGTACTCCGGTTATTTTGGATGCTAAATAATATTAAAAACTTATGAATCAGAAAGCAGGGTCAGTTTGACTCTGCTTTTTTCTTGAAGCTTTAATCTCTGATTTCTATTCAAATTACCTATATTTGCGATTCAAATACATATCTTTCCCTTATGCTCCGCAATAAAGCCATTCTTAAAGAACAAGTTGCCGAACTCTCCAAAAAAGAGTTGGTGGATATCGTTATAAAACTGGCTGCAAAAAGGTACAACTATGAGTTTCTACTGGTAAACTTTTTAGATAAGGACGGTGGCGAACAAACGTTGTTTGAAGAAGCCAAGGAAGATATTGACAAACTTTGCCTGAAAGAATTTAAAGGACGAACCATTCAGCATCAACTCGTCAAAAAGCTGAATGCCTGTACCAAAAGAGTGGGCGAATTTACCATCGAAACTAAAAATAAGAAGCTGGAAGCCGATCTGGTCCTTTACGTGTTAGAAAAACAATTCGAGCATCCATCCAAGGTTTTTGGAGCGCGCTTTTCGGGGTACGATTATAAAGTAGGCTTGCTGCTAAAACGACTTATCAGTCTGGTTACAAAAAAATTGCATCCCGATTATCTTATAGATTATCAGGATAAAATAAATGAATTTCTCACCAAATTGCACCACACCTCCAACCGGATTAATACCATCAAAGAGTTACCTGACTCTATCGAATAACTGTCAAATCAATTATCTATCCAACTAAAAACAGAAGAACGAGCCAAGCTTAGCTTAACCCATTCTCCTTAAAATTCATTCTCAATTTTACAACTGTATGGTGTAAACACTAAACGATTTAGAGGCTAATTCCACATCCAGCCTATTGCCCGAAACGGTGATATCTTTCGTTACCGGAACTACGGCTGTCGGATTGTCAAGGGTATTTTCCTGTTCCATTGCATCCGATTTCAAAACGGTTTGTGTGCCTTTACGCACGGCAGCTTTCAATCCGTTGAAAGTATAATTTATTTTTTTAGCCGTATCGCTTGTGTTGACAATTTTCAGGATAATCACATTTTTGTTTTTATCCAATACCGACGAAGCATAGATTCCATCTTGTCCGGTCAACGCTAGTTTATTTTCGACGGTGGTCAATACGTTTGTTCCTACATTCATTCCATACAATTGTTGCACATAATAATTAACCGAACGAACACTGCGCAGGTTATCGAACCAGATTAAATCCGGCCTCCACTGGTAACCCTGCACATGTGCAAAAAGAGGAGCATAGGTGCATTGATACACCACATCGGCATTGCGTTCCAGCCCGGTCATAAAGGCAGCTTCGCAGAGTGCAGCCTCAAAACTGTTCTTTGTACTTTTGGTATGGCAGGCATATTCACCGGCAAACACTTTCGGACCGCTTCGGTCGTATTTATCGTAACGAGTGGCATTGGACAAAAACCATTCAGGACTTTTGTAATAATGTTCGTCAACCAGGTCGGCTTTCAGGCGTTTCATCTCGCTCCAGCCAAAATCAAAGTCTTTGCCATCGGGGCTTGGACCGGCAGTTCCCACAATTTTCATGCTTGGATATTTGGCATGAATGGCTTTCATAAACGGCTCCACCCGTTCGGGGTACAGGGTTCCCCATTGTTCGTTGCCTACCGCCAGTTGTTTCAGATTAAACGGTGCAGGATGACCCATTTCAGCCCTGACTTTTCCCCACGGGGTTGTTACATCGCCGTTGGCAAATTCAATTAAATCCAACGCATCCTGAATATAAGGCTGCAATTCGCTTACCGGAACGTGCGCTTTCACATCCTGATTCTGGAACTGACAGGCCAGTCCGCAGCTGATAACCGGAAGAGGCTCAGCACCTATATCTTCGGACAATTGGAACAATTCAAAAAATCCCATGCCATACGTTTGAAAATAATCGGGGAAAAAGCGGTGGGCGAACGTATATTGCCAGCGATTCTCGTTCAGCTTGCGGTTTTCGACCGGACCTACCGAGTTTTTCCATTGGTAGCGGGTATCCAAATCGGTTCCTTCCACAATGCAACCGCCGGGAAAGCGAAACACGCCCGGATGCAAATCGTACAGAGCCTGTGCTAAATCCTTGCGCAACCCGTTCTCGCGTCCTTTCCATGTATCAACCGGGAAAAGCGACACATGATCCATATCCACCGCTGTTTTC
>Ga0302292_1002267_pt1 | contig 11619 bp, 9 predicted proteins | sample III_Fen_N2_1_FD_194553 | JGI IMG/M metagenome (GOLD analysis project Ga0302292, IMG submission 194553) | Peat permafrost microbial communities from Stordalen Mire near Abisko, Sweden - III_Fen_N2_1 | ecosystem: Environmental > Terrestrial > Soil > Wetlands > Permafrost | place: Sweden: Abisko...
CCCGCATTCAAATCGGGAACAATCACTTTTTTCATTGGATTAAGGATTTTCGCTGTTTCGCCCATAAAATGAACGCCTGCAAAAAGAATAAGGTCAGCTTCCGTTTTTTGAGCCTGATGTGCAAGAGCAAGTGAATCGCCCAGAAAATCAGAAATATCCTGAAGTTCAGCTGTGATATAGTAATGACCAAGAATTACAGCGTTTTTTACCTTTTTAAGTCGATTGATCTCTTTGCGAAGATCAATGTTTTTTGCAATTGGTTCGTTGACGAACCCGTGCTTTAATATTAATTGATCGTATTTATCTTTTAACATCTAAATTTTGTTGTAGCAATCGGCGCAAAAATACTAATTCAAACCAAATCTTCGCCTGTATGTTTACTGTTTTTGCTAACATCCATGTTTGCAGACACATACACACAAATCAATGGTAATTATCAGAACTTCAGAAAGTTATTGATTTCTGGCATTGAATTGTTAATTATTTTAAATGATTGTTAATAAATACGGCTGATAAGTTAATAAATAGAGAACGACAACTGATTTCAATCAACTATTGATTGATTTTCAATGTTTAATTTTGGAAATGAAAATTAATGTTTTTGTAACAACAAAAATTGAATTGAAAGAATTTCTTAATCTATTTTTGCGAAGTATTAAAACATTAAAAAAAAAGTTAAAATTTGAAATTACAACATCTATTTAATAACAATTTAAAAGCAAAATCAAAGTATGAGAAAACTCCAAAGAATGATGTTGCTGATAATGCTTGTGCTATTATCAGTTGTGGCGAAGTCACAGGAAACGACCGCTGAAATTTCAGGGACAATTTTAGAAGGTAAATCTCCATTACAAGACGTTGTAGTAATGGCTGTTCATGTTCCGACAGGTACTAAGTATGCAACAACTTCCCGTAGTGATGGTCGTTATAATCTACCAAATTTAAAAATTGGTGGGCCATATACTTTAACAACTGCTTTTGTTGGACTTAAATCAGAAAAGGTAACCGATATCTTTTTGAATTTAGGTCAAACTTTTAAACAGAATTTTGAACTTACTGATGAGGCAACTCAAGTAGGAGAAGTTATTGTAAGGGGTGTACAAGATAAGACTTTCAGTAGTTCCCGAACAGGTTCTCAGGAGCTAATTACCAGAACTCAGGTTGATCGTTTACCTACAATTAACCGTTCGATTCAAGATTTTGTAAAGTTGGAACCTACTTCAAATGGTTTGAATATTGGTGGTAGGAGCAACCAGTATAATAATATGACGGTTGATGGTGCTAATTTTAACAACTCATTTGGGTTATCGTCTATCCTTGGTGGACAAACAGGTGCGCAACCAATTTCTTTAGAGGCGATTGAACAAATTCAGGTTAATGTATCACCCTATGATGTTAAACAAGGCGGATTTGCCGGAACAGGTGTTAACACAGTAACTAAAAGTGGTACAAATTCTTTTAAAGGAAGTGTTTACCAATATTCAAGGAATGAAAATTATTTAGGTTACAATGTTGGACCAACTACAGTTGTAAAAACACCTTTTGATTATTCAATCAAAGGATTTAGTTTAGGTGGGCCAATTATCAAAGACAAATTGTTTTTCTTCGTAAGTGGTGAAAGTGTCAGACAGGATGCCCCTGCGACTTCCATGTTGGCTTCGGATGCATCTCATACTGCAGGTGGAAACTATTCTCAGGCAAACGCAGACACTTTATCAGCTTTAGCTACTTTCTTAAAAACCAAGTTTGGGTATGATCCAGGTTCTTTCCAGGGTTATACTTTCAAAACATATTCTGATAAAATTACAGCAAAATTAGACTGGAACATTAATGGCAAGAATACTTTCACATTGAAGTATAACTACTTAAAATCATCCTCGGATCAATTTGCATCTACATCAAGACCAGGTAGTGGTCAAACAACCGGCGGACAACCAGGAACCTATTCAATGCCTTTCTTTGGCAGTGGTTATGTGATTAATAACAACTTTAACATCTTTATTGCAGAATTAAATACTCATTTCAGTAATAAGTTGTCCAATAAATTACAAATTGGTTATACAGCATTAAGAGATTTCCGTTCACCTCATTCCAGTAGTGGAACATTCCCATTGGTTGATATTTTAAACAATGGGAACATTTATACAACTTTTGGTTATGAAATGTACACTTACAACAACGTATTAAATACTGACGTTTATCAATTAAACGACATCTTAACGTATTATAAAGGTGCACATGAAATCACTGTGGGTACTCAAAACTCCATTAAAAAATATCAAAACGCATTTGCGCCGGGCTATCAAGGTGTTTATCAGTTCAATAGCATGACAGACTTTTATAATTCGGCAAAAAACGGAACGTTAAATGCTAAATCATACTACCTGCAATATTCGGCTTTACCTAACGGCGAATTTCCATGGGCTAAAGCCGGATCAACTGAGTTATCACAGTTCATACAGGATAAGTGGAAAGTAAATAATGATTTCACTTTAACTGTTGGTTTGAGACTTGATGAAACCTTCTACAAACAGGCAATGACTGATAATCCTACCTTTGATGCATTACAATTTAAGAATGGTTCGACCTATAACATTGGTAAAGCACCAATGAATAATCTTATTATTTCACCAAGATTAGGTTTCAACTGGAATCCTAAAGGCGATAAAACATTACAAGTCAGAGGTGGTACTGGTATCTTCGCAGGACCTCCTCCATTCGTTTGGATTTCGAACCAGGCTTCGAACAATGGTATTCAATTTGGTTCATTCACCAACGCTGCGAACAAAACAGCCTTTAATGCTGACCCTAATGCTTACAGGCCAACTGCAGGAGCTGCCAATTCCTCTTATAGTACAGCTTTGGTTTCCAGCAACTTCAAGTATCCAACAGCATGGAAATCATCTTTGGCTATTGATAAGAGATTGGAAGATGGCTGGGTAATTGGCGCTGAATACAACTATACAAAAGACATCAATGCAGTATATTACTCTAATGTAAATTTAAATGAATCCAACGGATTTGCATTGAATGGTGTTGATAACAGAGTCCGTTACTTAACTTCAGTTGCAAATACGAACAAATATTATTCGGGAACGCCAACAGCGTCCTTAGCAAATCCGAATCTTGGTAACGCAATCCTGATGAGTAACTCAAGTCAAGGTTATGTTTACACTTTAACTGCAAAGATTCAAAGAACTACTGAAAATTTTGCCTATGGTGTAGCGTATACCCATTCAGTATCGAAGAACACCGCAGAAGGTGGATCAACTGCCTCTTCTTTATGGAGTGCAGCACCTGTTGCCAATCAGGATCCTAATGCAGCTAATTTGGGTTATGCATCCTATTATCAGCCAAACAGAGTAATTGCCAACTTTGCTTACAAAATAAACGAAGGAAAATACCTTGCTACAACAATTGGAGCAATTTATGAATTAACGAACAATGGTGTAAATTCATATGTTTATAATGGTGACTTAAATGGTGATGGTAATTCAGGTAATGACCTGATGTATATTCCAAAAGTAAGTACTGATATTAACCTGGTTAAAGTCAACTCAGGCGGTTTAGGTACCGGAGCTTCGACTGATACAAGAACAGCTGCACAAATATGGTCACAGTTAGACGCTTTCATTTCCAATTCAACTTACCTGAATACACACAGAGGTGAATACGCCAAAAGAAATGCGGCTGTAGCTCCATACTTTAGCAAATTAGATTTGAACGTAACACAAGATTTTAAATTTAAAGTTGGCAAAGAAACTCACACAATTAAGTTTTCAGTGGATATGATTAATGCCGGAAACTTTATCAACAGAGATTGGGGTGTAGTTAAAATTCCTACAGTTACCAACATATTAAAATATGAAGGTTTGATGGCGGATGGAAAAACTCCTTCATTCTCACTTCCATTCCAGACAGGAACCATAGTTGCAGGAAAGTCTGCCGACATTCCATATGTACAACCATACCAAAACTCAACAGGTATTAGTTCAAGATGGCAAATGATGTTTGGTATTAAATACCTGTTTAATTGATAATTAAACTCATATTCTGAGACGGCACTGAAAAAGTCCCTTTGACGGATAGTAAATGTAAAGCAGTAAAATACAGGTTAACAACCTTGTACTTTACTGCTTTTTTGATGAATAATCCCTAACTTTGTAACTTAATTTTTAACTGCAACATGGCTCAAAAACCCTCCATACCCAAAGGAACCCGCGATTTTTCACCTACTGAAATGGCGAAGCGGAATTATATTTTTGATACGATCAAAAACATATTCAAACTCTATGGTTTTCAGCAAATTGAAACGCCTGCAATGGAGAATCTTTCAACCTTAATGGGAAAATATGGAGAAGAGGGAGATAAACTCCTGTTCAAAATATTAAATTCAGGCGATTATCTTTCCAATGTGAATTCTTCAGAATTGATTGAGCCGAATATTTCAAAACTAACTACAAAGATTTCGGAGAAAGGATTGCGTTACGATCTAACAGTGCCATTTGCCAGATATGTAGTTCAATATCAAAATGATATAACTTTCCCTTTTCGTCGGTATCAAATTCAGCCTGTCTGGCGCGCCGACAGGCCACAAAAGGGGCGCTACCGCGAATTTTACCAGTGCGATGTCGATATCATTGGTTCCAATTCGCTGCTTAATGAAGTTGAATTGGTTCAGATTGTTGATAATATTTACCGGAATCTGAGTATCAACGTGGTGATGAAAATCAATAACCGAAAAATTCTTTCAGGAATTGCCGAAACAATTGGCGAAGCTGACCGGATTGTTGATATTACTGTTGCAATCGACAAATTGGATAAAATTGGTCTTGATAAAGTCAATGAAGAGCTGTCAATGAAAGGCGTTTCAGCCGAAGCGATTGTTAAACTTCAGCCAATTTTACAGCTAAGTGGTAATAACAATGAAAAACTGAACCAGATCGAATTGGTCATAGGTCAATCGGAAATTGGGAAGAAAGGGATTGCTGAAATGCGAACAATTTTTAATTACCTCGAATCAATGGCACTCAACACCGAAATAGAGCTTGATTTAACCCTCGCGCGCGGTTTAAATTATTATACAGGGGCCATCTTTGAGGTGAAATCGAAAGACGTTCAGATTGGCTCAATTACAGGTGGCGGACGGTATGACGATCTGACAGGTATATTTGGATTTCCAGGAGTTTCGGGTGTCGGGATCTCATTTGGTGCTGACCGGATTTATGATGTAATGTCGCAGCTCGATCTTTTTCCAAAAGATGCAGTTGCTTCAACACAGGTGATGTTTGTCAATTTTGGAGAAAAGGAAGAAAAGTACTGCCTTCCCCTTCTGTCACAGCTTAGAGTGGCAGGTATTAGTAGCGAAATTTATCCTGATGCCGACAAAATGAAAAAACAGCTGAATTATGCCAATCGAAAAGGGGTAAAGTTTGTCGCTTTGGCAGGTGAATCAGAAACTAAAATGGGAATGATTAATTTGAAAAATATGGGAACCGGCGATCAGCAATTGATCAAATCAACCGAAATGATCGAAGCATTACTAAGACAGACCATTTAAATATTTGATTTTTAAGGTGTAAATTATAATTTCTTTGAGCTGATGTGTTATTTTTTTCGTCAACTTAACAATGGTCCACTAAAGAGAAAGAGGCTGTCCATAAACCAACGATTTATGACAACCTCTTCACTAAACTAAAACTACACTTACTAACTTAAACAAACCAACTATTTATTACCTTCTTTTCCTCTTCTATCATCGTGTCCCTGTCTGAATTCGTGCATAAGGGTTGCCCTAAATTTCCCTTCAGCACGGTAAAGCTTTACTACCTTTTCAGCAGGAAGAATTTCTAAAAATTTCAAATTATACTGCACACTTAATTGACCATCTTTTGCTTGATTTTCAGCAAGTTCAATTGCAATCTTACGAAAATCAGCCTCTCTCATTTCAGGCTTTGGGGACTCACTTTTATGCTCCAACTCCCGTCGGTTAATCATAAGCGAAAATCGTTGTTTATCAAGTTCATTATAAACCGGCCAAAATTTTTCGGCTTCAATTGAAGTTAAGCCAATTTCTTCGGTGATAAACGCAACTTTCCTCGCTTTTATTTGCTCAAACATTTTAGGATCTTGTTGCCGTTGAGCGATACCTGAAACGGAGATCAATAACATTGCGACGATTAATATCTTGGTTTTCATATTCACAATTTAATTGTTTGCAATAATATCATATTCGCTGTAATTAGTGGCAATATAATCGGCAAGAGATTCAGATGTCAATGTCTTAGTTTCTAAATCTTTCATATCGGAAACTGCCAATAAAAACTGTCCTTCAGAAAAATAGGAGATCAAATCAGTTGCTGTTAAATCAACTTTGTTTAACGGATCAACTTTTACCTGATTCAGTGCAAGACGTTCATTGTCGGATGAAAAGAATCTTCTGGTTGGCACTGAAAATAGTAACATTACCAACAAAATACTGGCAGCCACCATCAGAATTGGCCGAAGGAATATAACCAATGACTTTTTTTTATGGCTCTGTTCTGCCTCCTCTTCTTCTGCTATTCTGATCATTAGCCGATCAGCAAAAGTTTCGAAGTAGTTCTCTGGAACCTTGAAAGGCTGACCCTTCTTGAGATCCCCCAACTGATTTTCAATATTTTCGTCTGTTTTTTTCATTTTCTTACTGCTTTGACATTTTCGAACGGAAATGGTTTAATCACAATTTGCGTTCTTCTTTGATAAATTCTTCAATTTTTTTTACTGCGAAGTGAAATGATGCCTTTAATGCTCCCACAGAAGTTTTAAGTACATCTGACATTTCTTCGTATTTCATCTCATCAAAATATTTCATATTAAATACAATTCTTTGTTTTTCAGGCAATTGTATTATTGCAAGCTGAAGCTTCTTTTGAATTGCATCACCCTCAAAATAAACATCCGATTCAAGAGATTCGGCAAGATAATCTCCAACATCGTTCATCGAAACGATCGAATGTCGCCGTTGTTTTTGCAAATGGCTTAACGATTCATTGGTCGCAATTCGAAAGAGCCAGGTAAAAAGTGATGAATCTTCTCTGAAACCATCAACGTTTTTCCACACTTTAAGGTATACATTTTGCAGGATATCGTCGGCATCATCATGATTCATAACGATTTTTCGGATATGCCAGTAAAGCCTTTCCTGGTAAGTTTTTACCAGAACCTGAAAAGCCTTCTCTCTGTTTCTATCAGATTTAAGATCAGCAATAAGCTCCTGCTCGTTCAAATCCATTATCGTTGCCTGCAATTAGGTGTAATACTGCTTTTAAGACTCTTCTTTGGACAAAAGGTTTAAAAGACTAAAAAAGAATCCCGATTCTCAGCCCCGATGTTATCGCAAACGGTGACCCGGAATCCCCTCCAATATAGGCAAAATGAAAAGATTCATCCTGATATGACTGACCAAATCCGTAACCAACGCCAACGAACCAATCAATTAAGAATTTGTCCCGAAGTACCACCTGTTTACCAAAATTTAACATTAAGGCAAAACTTGTATTTTTTTCGGTGGGGCCATTACTTCCCAAAATAGGATTTCCAATATAATCGTACATCAAATGTGGTTTTAAATTATATGAAGCAAACGAAATCTCCGGTCGAATATAGGAACCTTTCAGAATATGAGAATATTGCATCCCTTTCAGGTAAAAATCGGGACTTCTGATAAATTTATAACCAAGCTTTAGGTACGCACCACTGGGCGAATTGTTCGTAATATCAGATCCCAGACCGATAATTCCCAGAGTGACCTCCCAACTGTCGCCCGGTCGTAAACTGTGTTCAAATGTAAAGCTCGTTGCCCCGAATAATGGCGATAAGAAGCCAACTTTTAAAGCATTCTTATGCTGCTTTTCATATTTGGCTGGATCGTACATCGAATCTTTGAAAGTTAATTCTTTGCCATCACTGAAGATAATCCGGCTGACTTTATTTTTGTCGATTCCAAAAATCAGATCACCCCGAAAATCTTTTTGAGTGTATTTAACTTCATCATCACCAACCTCTTTGACCTGACACATTATGGTGTCATTTGTTATTTTAATAATCCGGTCCTGAGCAAAACAAGGCGCTGATAATACACTGAAACATAACACTATAAAATATATTTTTTTCATATTTAATAAAATTGATTAAAAATAAGTAATAAATATTCGGACTGACAATTCCGATCGATGCACCAAATATTTTTCACAGTTACATTTATCAGATGTCAACTTCACTAAATTGGTTGCATCCCTTATTCGATTGGTTATAAGATGTTAAGGTCTTGGATTAGACTTTACCCATTATTCTCAGCGAAATTAGTAATTTTGTGCAACAAAAATATAATAGTATAGAATGGCTTTACAGTGTGGAATAGTCGGACTTCCCAATGTTGGAAAATCGACACTTTTTAATTGTTTATCGAATGCAAAAGCTCAGGCTGCCAACTTCCCTTTTTGCACCATCGAGCCCAATGTTGGGGTGATAACAGTACCGGATAAAAGATTGATCAGATTAGCCGAAATTGACAAACCCAAAAGGGTCGTTCCGACGACAGTTGAAATCGTTGATATTGCGGGGTTAGTAAAAGGGGCCAGCAAGGGTGAAGGACTGGGAAACCAGTTTTTGGCAAACATTCGCGAAGTAGACGCGATTATCCATGTGATCCGATGTTTCGAAAATGATAATATTATTCATGTCGACGGCTCGATTAATCCTGTTCGGGATAAGGAAGTGATTGATATTGAATTACAGTTAAAGGACCTCGAAACTGTTGAAAACCGGATTGCAAAATTACAAAAGCAGGCAAAGGTAGGCAACGACAAAATAGCTCAAAGAACTGTTGCCATTGCCGAAAGATTGAAATCAATATTGATCACCGGGAAAAGTGCCCGTACGCTTGAATTACATGAAGATGAGGAAGCACTGATCCATGATTTTTTTCTTCTTACCAAAAAACCCGTTTTATATGTTTGCAATGTTGACGAAGCTTCGGCGGCAAAAGGGAATAAATTTACGAGACAGCTGAAAGATGCAATTGCTGATGAAAATGCTGAGATTCTGATCATCGCTGCTGCAACCGAGGCCGATATTGCAGGATTGGAAACTTATGAGGAAAAGGAACTCTTTCTCGAAGATCTTGGACTAGATGAACCTGGCGTCAATAAATTGATTCATTCGGCTTATAAATTACTCAATCTTCAAACTTATTTTACGACAGGTGCCGACGAAAGCCGTGCCTGGACATTTGTAAAAGGGATTAAAGCACCGAAAGCTGCCGGAATTATTCACAGCGACTTCGAAAAAGGATTTATCCGTGCTGAGGTCATAAAATATGACGACTATGTTAAACTTGGATCAGAAGCTGCTTGTCGCGAAGTTGGCAAAATATTTATCGAGGGCAAGGATTATGTCGTTCAAGATAGCGATATTATGCATTTCAGGTTTAATGTTTAAATAATCTTAATGCAACTGGCAGTTGGTGGTTGGAGTCTGGCTTAATAAGGATTAAAATCTGAAAATGAATAGCGGTTGGTAACCAAAACTGGTGGCCAACCGCTATTGTTATTTGATTCAACTTGTTGTGATCTATTTTTTCGCCTTTTTGTTAAGGATCATCTCAATCTCATCCATCACTTTGTTCATCGCTTCAATCGTTTTTTCAAACGGAACAGAAGTTGTCATATCGACACCTGCATTCTTTAAAAGATTGATAGGATAATCAGAGCCACCTGAAGAGAGAAACTTCAGGTATTTTTCGACAGCTCCAGGCTCCTTATTCAATACCTTTTCGGCCAACGACATTGAAGCTGTAAATGATGTACTGTACTGATAGACGTAAAAATTCATATAAAAATGTGGGATGTAAGCCCACTCGATATTATTATAATCATCTACCAAACAGGTTTTTTGATTATTTCCGTAATATTTTTTCAGAATATTTCCATACATTTCCGAAAGGTAATCACCAGTGAGTGGTTTGCCTTTTTCGACCTCTTCATGAATTTTTTGTTCAAACTCGGCAAATTGTGTCTGCCGGAAGAGTGTTCCTTTAAAACCATCGAGCCAGTTCATCAGCAATGAAAGCTTAATATCTTCATCCTTCACATTATTAATCATATAATTAAATAGCAAAACTTCATTGAAGGTAGAAGCAACCTCAGCTACGAATGTCGTGTAATGCGAAAGTGGATAGGGCTGCGTTTTATTTGAAAAGTAACTATGCATCGTATGTCCCAATTCGTGTGCCATCGTACTTACTTCAGAGTATGACTCGTTGAAATTCATTAAGATATAAGGATGTACATCGAATGCATCGCCACTGGAATAGGCACCTGAACGCTTTCCCACATTAGGATAAACATCAATCCATTGTTCACTGATTGCTTTTGCAACAGTACTGACATACTCATTACCAAGTGGAGCAAGTGCTGCCAAAACCAATTTTTGCGCTTCAACGTATGTGTACTTTAATTCCACATTTTTAACAACCGGAGCATACAAATCGTAGTATTTCAATGTGTCTACGCCAAGCATCCTTTTTTTGATGGCCAGATAACGGTGAAATGCAGGGAGATTTTTATTGACATTGTCAACGAGGCTCTGGTAAACAGCAACCGGAATATCTTTAGGCGAAAGCGATGCTTCCATTGCAGAACTATATTTGCGGGATTGTGCGCGGAAAACATGTTCCTTCACATTGCCATAAAGCATTTGGCCATATGTGGCTTTGTAATTGGCAAAATTCTTCCAAAACGCTTCAACTGCAATTTGGCGATCAGCCCTATTTGGTGAAGTTCGCAATTTGCTAAATGCTGAAGCTGTAAGTTTTACCTTTGTATTGTCGCTCAATGTCACTTCGGGCGCAGGCATTTCCGCATCTTTAAATGTTCCGTAAATATTGTTGGCAACACCTGTAATCATCGAAGAACGTGCAAGAATCCGCTCCTCTGGCTCAGATAAGGTGTGTTCTTTCTTCTTAAACAAATCACGTAAATCCTTTTCGTAGACAGCCAAACCTGTTTGTTCTTTTAGAAAACCTTCGATCACTTTCCAATCTGCTGTCAAAATTTCGGGTTCGATAAACGCAGTCCTTGTCCCATATTCTGTAAAAATTTGTTCTAGACCTTGTTGCATCGCCATATATTTTGAGTCACGTGTGTCCTGATCACTCTTCAGACTTGTATAAATAAAAAGGCGTGATGCCTCTTTGTCCAACTTTGAGGAGAATTCGAGACAAGCAAGCAGCTCGGCTGATGACTTGGTCAGCTTACCTTTATACTGATCGATTTGGGGCATTTCGGCTACCAGATGATCTTTTGCCTCTTCCCATATCTTATCACTTGAATATAAATGAGATAGATTCCATTTGTATTGATCATCGATCACATTTCTTTCTTTTTGTCCAAAAACAATCATGGAACAAAAAAGCACAATATTAAACAACAGTAATTTCTTCATGGGTGTCGAAAATTGATTTTAAATTTTTTCTAAAAATATGGTTTTTAACAGAAATTCCTAATGACTTTTATCTGTAACCAAATCAGCGGTATGATCGTAGACAGGTCGAGAGAAAACATTAAAATAATATAGATA
>Ga0302292_1002271_pt1 | contig 11611 bp, 11 predicted proteins | sample III_Fen_N2_1_FD_194553 | JGI IMG/M metagenome (GOLD analysis project Ga0302292, IMG submission 194553) | Peat permafrost microbial communities from Stordalen Mire near Abisko, Sweden - III_Fen_N2_1 | ecosystem: Environmental > Terrestrial > Soil > Wetlands > Permafrost | place: Sweden: Abisko...
TTTCTTCCCTTTTTCGAATGCAACACCTTTTGAATCTGCAACTTTATTATCGATTTTAAGTTTTACGTTTCCTCCAAACTGGTAGGTTCCCGATTTCTGTGGAATTAATACACCGCTCCAACGGACCGAGAACTGTTCTTCAATCACATTGTTGATGGGTGTTTTAATCCAGTAGAAATCAATTTTAGGATCGACTCTTACAATTTTGGGTGTACCTTCTAATTTAGCATTTTCAAAATACTCGGCCTTTAATCCAGATTTTAGTTTTCCATTTTCTTTGTGGAAAAGATTTGACGCACCAATAATTTCGAGGTCTGTGTAAACTCCGGGAACAATAGGGCAACCAGGAGTATAAAGAACGTTTTGAGCTCCAAGTTTTTCACGCAATGCTTTCAGTGGTGTAACAGGACGAATTGGTATGCCGTTATAATTACCGATCAGAATTGCGAAGTTATTGGCGTTTGGTCCGATCAGTGCAATCTTCTTTACATTTTTAAGTGGTAGAATACCCGTGTTCTTTAGCAAAACCAACGATTTTTCGGCAGCTTCCTGCGAAAGCTTCAGGTGTTTTTCAGATCCAACTACCGAGAATGGGATTTTTGAATAAGCAACCTGATCATCAGGATCGAACATCCCAAGCATGAAGCGTGCTCTGAACAATCTTCTCAGTGAGGTATTAATATCGCTTTCGTTGATCATTCCAACCCTTATGGCCGAGTCGAGATTGTTGACAAGGAACGAGCGGCTTTGCTCGCAGTTAAGATCGGTTCCAGTCGCTAACGACCAGCCCCATGCTTGTGTTGAAGTAGGGACCACGTAATGGGCAGTTTTTGTATAAAAATCGGAGATTGCCCCACAGTCGGATACTACATAGCCATTGAACCCGAATCGATTGCGAAGGATATTGCTCAGCAAAATATCATTGCCGCAGCAAGGTTTGTCGCGGAAGCGGTTATAAGCGCACATCACCGACTGAACATTGGCATCCCGGATTACTGCCTTAAAAGCTGGAAGATAGGTGTCGTAAAGGTCGCGATCGTTTACGAAAATATTATCGGTATGACGTGTAAATTCAGGTCCGCTGTGCACCGCATAATGTTTGGCAGTTGCGACAGTCTTCAAATATTTAGGATCGTTTCCCTGAAGTCCTTTTATGAAATTGACAGCCATACGTCCTGTCAGAAACGGATCTTCACCATATGTTTCCTGTCCACGTCCCCAGCGCGGGTCCCTGAAAATGTTGATATTCGGTGTCCAGAACGTAAGACCGGTATAGATACTACGGACGTTGTTGGCTACAAAATTGTGATGCTTAGCACGTGCTTCATCGCTGATTGCATCTGCAACACGAAACATCAGATCCTGATCAAAAGTCGCTGAGAGTCCGATGGCCTGTGGGAAAACAGTTGCCTTACCTGCTCTTGCCACACCATGCAGACACTCATTCCACCAGTCGTAAGCAGGAACTCCCAACCGGTCAATCGCTTCAGCATGATTAAAGAGCTGCGTAACTTTTTCCTTCATCGTCATTCGTGACACAAGATCTTCGACTCTGTCATCAACTGATAATTGCGTGTTTTGGTAAGGTAATTTTTCTTTGTTTTGACCAATTGCGATGCTGCTAAGCAACAAAAAAGCGAGCGCTGCAGCAAGGGGAAATCTAAATTTCATTTGCGTTAAAATTTTGGTATTTATTTTTTTGCAATGTATCAATATTATTCAAAAGAATTGGAATAATGAAGGCGGATTTTAAGGTCTTAAAATTTGTAATTGACAAAATTAAATTCTAAATTTGATATACATTCCGGTCTTTTTTGGACTTATATTTAAGTTTAGAATATTTTCATAGTGTTTAAAATTAAATAATTGAAAGGATAAGGGATGAGCAGCAGTGGTTTTGAATTAGATCAGATTGTTGGATAATATGTTTCATTTAAAATCACAGGGTAGGAGATGTTTTTATATTTTGGATTGTGATAAATCATTAATTGCAACTGACATGAAAAGTAAAATCGATCCGGACGAAACCTTGATATTTTGTGTTCTCAATACTGCTCACGATGCCATCATTGCAACTGATGAACATCAAATAATAATACTCTTTAGTCAAGGCGCAGAAAAGCACTTCGGGTATTACGCCGACGAAGTCATTGGGAAACCACTCAGCTTACTTTTGCCTTCATCCCTGGCCGAAATTGATACTCGACATTTAAGCAATTTTCTCAATGCCGATCAAACGATTCGCCAATTGAACGAAGAGGGGGAATTATTCGGACGACGTAAAGACGGCACTATTTTTCCTTGCGAGGCGAGTATTTCAAAAGCGGCATATGGTGATCAGACAGTCATCGTTAATGTTTTGCGTGATATCAATAAGCGCAAGAAGGAGATGGAAGCACATCGGGAGAAGAACGAATATCTTGAAAATTTGCTTGACTATGCGAATGCCCCGATTATTGTGTGGGATATGCATTGCAAAATTATTCGTTTCAATAAAGCATTTGAAACTCTTACAGGAAGAAATGAAAAATATGTAATCGGCAAATCTTTGGAAATCCTTTTTCCTCCGGTAACAAGGGAGCGTTCGATGGAACTTATTAGAAAAACGATTGAAGGAGAGCGGTTAGAGGCAGTCGAAATTGATATATTACATATTGGGGGTGCAGTCCAGACGCTTTTGTGGAATTCTGCAACGATCATGTCACCCGACAGAAAAACACCGATAGGCACGATTGCTCAGGGCATGAACATCACCAGGCGCAAACAGGAGGAAGAAGAATTTATTCAGTTAATTGAAAGTTTAGAGCTTGAAGTAAGAGAAAAAAACAGGCAAATTTCTGAGAAAGAAAGATTAGCCGAAGCATTACGGCTTGCGAACAAAGAACTTGCTGTTAAAAATGAAGAAAAAGAGAGACGTGAGGCTGAACTAATTGCCGCCAAAGAGATTATCGAAGAAAGTGATGACTTGAAAACTGCTTTCCTTCAAAATATTTCTCACAAAATACGTACGCCTTTGAATGGTATTATCGGGTTTTCGGAGTTGTTAAATCATGAGGATTTAAATAAGGATGAAATTAAAGAGTTTACTTCATTGATAGGTCAAAGCGGCAAGCGTTTGCTTGAAATTGTAAACAATGTGCTCGATATTTCAAAAATTCAAACCGGACAAGTTAGGATTGAGCAAAAACCAGTTTCTATTAATTTGTTATTCTCTGATTTATTTACCCTCTTCGATCCTGTTGCAAAAGCTAAAAGCATTAATTTGAATTATCATATTCCGGATAATGAAGATAGGACAATATTTTCGGACGAAATCAAACTGAATCAGATTCTTACAAATTTGATTAGCAATGCAATAAAATTCACCAAAACGGGTGATATTGATTACGGCTACGAAATAAATGACGATTTCGTACAACTATATGTCAAAGACACGGGTTTGGGAATCCCTCCGAAAATGTATGGAAGGGTTTTCGATAAGTTTGTTCAAACCGAGCAATCATTGTGCAAGGATTATGAAGGAGCTGGCCTGGGGTTATCCATCTGCAAGGGGCTGGTTGAGTTGCTCGGTGGAAAAATCTGGTTTGATTCTGAAATTAACAAAGGCTCAACTTTTTACTTCGTATTACCTTATAAGGCAATTGTAGAACCTTCTCAAACAGTCGAAAGATATTCGGAAATTCCGGGGAAACGATCACATCGGATAATTCTAATCGCAGAGGACGATTGGATCAGTTTCCAGTATCTGCGTACAATTCTTGAAAAATCGGATATAACGGTTCTTCATGCTGAAAACGGAGAGCAGGCAGTAGAATTTGTGAGGAATACATCCGAAATCGATTTAATTCTGATGGATATAAAAATGCCGGTTATGGATGGAATTGAAGCAACAAAGATCATAAAACGAATCCGACCTGACTTGCCTATAATTGCTCAGACTGCTTATACCTACAGTGAAGAAAGAAGTAAAATCTCAGCAATCGGCTGTGATGAATATTTGACAAAGCCACTCGAATATGCAAAACTAAATGAGTTGTTACGAATGTATTTGAACTGAATAATTTTAAGTCCGAAAAAGCTCAGAATAGGGTGAATTTGAGTTTTAATAATCAATGACTATTCTGACCTTAATTTGGAAAGTGAAAGGGAAATAACCATGTGCGACGAATATTCAACCATTAATGTGAGCAAAATTCGACAGACACGACAAGTATTTGCATCTGTCTTGCGTTACTTGCAGAATTATACAGCATTGCAATTTCCGAAAGGTAAGATGATGGTATTTAAGCAACAATACATTCGAGCATATTTTTGTCGGTGCACAACGCGGCCGGTGGCGCGTACGTGCCAGATTGGGTAGCATAACCTGTCCCTGGAGCGATTGGCATTACTTCAATTATACGGTTTAATCCCGTCCCATTTCATTAACGTAAGTTGTAATTTAATGGAATTAGCTTGGAAAGTATTATTTGTTAGAGAAGACTACTCTTTTTTACAGGTTTTAAATCTATCCTAACCAAATATCAATTAACCACTATCTATCTAACGCCCTTGACTTTCATCTTAATTCCATAGACCGATTTTGATGCGGTAACAAAAAGCAGATGCCGGTCTTTTCCGCCAAAACAGACATTTGCTGTCCAGCCTTCTGGAATTGGAATGTTTTCAACCTGCACGCCATCGGGATTAAAAATTGTTACACCTTTGCCGGTCAAATAGATATTCCCTTTATTATCAATCGTCATCCCGTCAGAACCAAGTTCTGCAAATAATTTTTTATCCGACAGTGTTCCATCGGCATTGATAGAATAGCGCCAGGTTTTATTTCCTTTAATATCAGCAATGTATAGATACTTTCCGTCGGGTGTTCCAATTATACCGTTTGGCTTCTCAAAATCGGAAACAACTCTTACCAGTTTCAATGCCCCCGGCGCAAGATAATAGACATGTTCACCATCTTGTTCTGATGTCTGATGATCCCACCAGGGTCTCTTATAAAAAGGATCTGTCAGGTAAATACCACCATTGGGTGCAATCCAAAGATCATTTGGACCGTTCAGCTTTTTACCTTCAAAATCTTTGACTAAAATTGTCACCTTCCCATCTGGCGCAATCGACCAAAGTTCGTTTTTCTCATCCGAACAGCTGATAAGGTTTCCTTTTCGATCGAAATACATCCCATTCGCCCGGCCAAAGTTTTCGCCAAAACGCGTTAATTTGTTATCTGTTGACCACTTCATTATCCGGTTATTCGGCTGATCAGTGAAGAAAATGTTTCCCTCGCTGTCGCAGGCGGGGCCTTCCGTAAACTCAAAGTCACCGGCCAGTTTTTCTGGTTTGGCACCTTGGGCAACCAATGTTCGCCCTTTGTTTTCTGCAACTGTCAGATATTGAATTGTCAATAATAAAATAAGGGATAATGATAATTTGAATATCATATGATGTGGCGGTAAAATTGGAGCGAAATTTCCAGGTTTGAACCAATTAGTTTTCATACGTATATAATTTGTTTTTTAATTGCCGTATGGAATAGCCATGAGAAATATTCAATTCGGTTTGTGACTTTTTAGTCATGGCTATTTCATCTTAATCGATTTAGTAGGGAGTAAATTTATTAAATTTCATCAATTATCTATTGTTCCATGAATTTTTTAAGACCGCATAAATCGATTTGAAGAAATAGGCAGATCGTTCAATAACCTTTTTTGTAATTTCACGTTGAATCATCAATCAATACCAGATAAACTTTTCGCAACTTTATTATTTAATTCTGGTAAATGAATTTATTTTTGTAGTGAATAACACAAACATTTAAAAAAACGATTGTTATGGCAAAAGAGAAGAGTCCGACAAAAGACAAGAACAAAAAGGAACCCGAAAAAAACCTCAAAGAGAAAAGGGCTGAGAAGAAAGCCAAACGCGATGGAAAGCGGTAATAACAAAGTTTAAAGGTTAAAGTGGAAAGGTTAAACCCCTGTAATTACTTTAACCTTTAAACATTCACCTTTTGACTGATATTGTGATAATAACTGATACGATTGTCGTCATATGACAGAATCGGTGTACCTTTGTCGCAAATTAATATTGGACACAGGTGATTTTTGAAGAATTAAATTTAAGTAGTTCACTGCTAAAGGCTTTGGCTGATCAGGAGTTTGTAAATCCAACTCCGATCCAGGAAAAGGCTTTCCCGGTAGTGATGTCAGGCAAGGATGTGATTGGGATTGCTCAGACAGGAACAGGTAAAACACTGGCCTATTTGCTCCCTATTTTAAGACAACTCAATTTTTCGAATCAGAAAGATCCCCGGATTCTGATTTTGGTACCAACACGTGAATTGGTAATTCAGGTGGTGGAAGAAATACTTAAACTGACCACCTACATGACCGTTCGGGTTGTTGGTGTTTATGGTGGTACCAATATTAATAACCAAAAACAACTTTTATTCGATGGACTTGATATCCTGGTTGCTACTCCGGGACGGTTGGTCGATCTTTCAATGACTGGAATTCTTCGGTTGAAATCGATTCAAAAGCTTGTGATCGACGAAGTTGATGAGATGCTAAATCTCGGATTCAGGCCACAGCTGATCAGCTTGATGGAGATTATTCCCGGTAAACGTCAAAACCTGATGTTTTCCGCCACGCTTACCGAAGAGGTAGGACGATTAATCACCGATTTCTTTTCGAACACGACCAAGATTGAGGTTGCTGAACACGGCGCTCCAATCGAAAAGATTATTCAAAAGGTTTATCATGTTCCGAATTATTACACCAAGGTTAATCTTTTGGAACTTTTACTGACAGAAAATAAGGAATTTAGCAGGGTACTGGTTTTCGTAAGCAAGAAAAAAACTGCCGACCGGTTATTCGAAACCATCAATGCAAAATTCCCAGAGCAGATTGGCGTACTTCATTCAAATAAATCGCAGAATTTCAGGATCAATGCCTTAAAGCATTTTGAAGAGGGAATTTACCGTGTGCTCGTAACAACAGACCTTATTGCACGCGGTCTCGATATCAGCGATGTCACCCATGTGATCAATTTTGAGATGGCCGAGACTGCAGGTGACTATATCAACCGTATGGGGCGGACAGGAAGAGCCGAAAAAGAGGGTGTTGCCATTTCGTTTGTTACTGAAAAGGAAAAAGCTTATCAGATTGAAGCGGAGGTATTGATGAACCAACTCATTCCTATTGAACCATTGCCAGACAACCTGGTTTTCTCAACCGTTTATACAGAAGAGGAAAGTCCGACCAATCTTTTTGATAAAAACTATCACAAAGCTTCCACTATCAAAGATTCGCAGGGAGCTTTTCACGAAAAGAAGGAGAAGAATAAGAAGATCAACCTGGGCGGCCCCGGAACAAGAAATCCAAAGTTTGGCAAGCAAAAGAAACAACCGGTAGCGATTGTTAAACCTCCTAAATTTAAATTCTAATTCTTTAGCACGGGCAATAGGTTGATATGAATCTTGAACAGAAAAATAATCCGTTACATGGCATTACCCTCGAAGTGATTCTCAATCATCTGGTTGAGCGTTTTGGTTGGGAACTGCTTGGCCAACGAATCAAGGTTAATTGTTTTATCAGCAATCCGAGTATCCAGTCGAGCCTTAAATTTTTACGCAAAACCCCATGGGCGCGTACAAAGGTCGAACAACTCTATCTCGATACATTGAAGAAAGAAAGCGAGCGAAAGTAGACAGATATGCCTGATCGGCTGATAATCAATGCTTAGAATCTTCCGTCTTCCGACTTCTTCTATTCCAACTTTTTTACCTCTTCTCCAAAATCAAATTGCAAATCCTCGTGCAAAGTTGCAAGTGTTTTTTTGATTTTCTGTATTTGACGAAGATAGATATTCTTGAGGGTGAGGTTATTTCGAAATGAAATTTCTTTCTTGAATTTTTTACAGAAATAGATAAGCAGCTCTACTTCTGTCCGTTTTTGTCCCGAATACCGAATTTTCTGATTGGTGAGAGTAAGCGTTTTGCGAATTCCCTTTTTTGTCATATAGGGGGTGGTTCGGGTTAATTCGCGGAAGTGATCGTCTATCTCTGTTTTTACTCCCTTGATATATTCTGGTTCATCATCAACTTCAAACAGGAGGTAGGAGAGGAGTTCTTTGTTCTCCTTTTTATACCTTGCCAGCCTGATACATAAATCGGGCAAATCACCGGACGGGACGTTTCTTAAAGCCCTTCTCAACTCGGCTAAGGATGCTGTAGTCATCGGATAGTACGGCTTTTTCTGAGTGGAACAAGCAAATATTCGAGTCCGTTCAACTTAATCTCATAAATGGTCTGCAATTGAATTCCCAGCTTACCTTGTGGAAAACCTTTCTGTTCGAACCATTCGAGGTACGAAACGGGAAGATCGCACAAAAGGGTTCCTTTATATTTTCCAAAAGGCATTTGTGTTTGTGTAAGCTCAATCAAAAGATTAGGATCGGGACTCATAGAAGAAATCTGGTTTTAGAAAGTGAATTCGGATAATCTGATATTTTGAATGTTGTGTAAATACCAGGTTATCCGATTGATAAAATGGAATGCTAATTTATATTCTACGTCATTAACTCAACCAGACATCCGAACCTCTGGGAGCATTATTCGCTTCACCTTTAAAAATATACCCCGAATCCTCAACTGATTGTTTTACTTTCTGATCATCAATTTCGTTTCCCGATACTCTTACCTGACCATTGGAAATATCGGCAATCACATCATCAACTCCGGTGATATTTTTAATGCTTCTCTCAACGTGGGCCTTGCAGTTTTTGCAGGTCATCCCTTCTACTATGTAAGTTTTAATTTCCATGTCATTTGTACTAATTCTAAATAAGATCCAAATATAACCCAATTATCACACGAGGCTAAAATATTTCACAAAAAATAACAGTTGAAACAATTTCACTTTTAGGAATGTTAATAGCAGTAAAACCTTTTAGATTACCTGATATGAAACAATCAGACTTACACTTGAATGTTCATGTATTTGAGAATAAGTATTTTGAATGCAATCCTTTTTTCTTTGGTTTCAGTCAGATTATTATGAGGTCATTATTTCGTTCTAATTCTGATTATTAGTTAATATTTTAAACATATAACTCAATTTAAAATGCCAGATTTATCTACAAGTTATTTAGGGCTTCAACTAAAAAATCCAATTATTGCGGGAAGCAGCGGACTTACCGATTCTGTCGAGAAGATTAAAAATCTCGAAGATATGGGCGCTGCTGCTGTTGTGCTTAAATCCCTGTTCGAGGAGGAAATCATCATGGAAATGGAGGAGACGATTCATACCATGACAAACCAAAATTTTGTATTTCCAGAGACCATGGATTACATGGAAACAATTGCCAAAGAGGATCTTTTATTAAATTATCTTGAACTCATTGCTGATTCTAAAAAGGCTGTTCAAATTCCAATAATTGCCAGCATCAATTGTGTGAGTTCGCAGAAATGGACCTATTTTGCAAAAGAGATTGAAAAAGCGGGTGCCGATGCACTTGAACTGAACCTGTTTTTTCTGCCATCGGATAACCTGCGTGGAGAGAAGGAAATCATGGAAACTACTTTCGATATTATTTCGAAAGTGAAAGGTATGGTACGGATTCCTGTAGCTTTGAAAATTAGTGCGTTTCAATCGAATTTGATTCGTTATGTGCAACACATCGATGAGGCAGGAGTTGAAGGCATCGTCCTTTTTAACCGATCGTGGTTGCCGGATATCGATATCAATCACCTTATCGTTTCATCAGGATTTGTACTTAGTTCTCCCTCCGATTTGGGGAATACACTTCGATGGGTTTCATTGGTTTCTGGTCGTGTTAATTGTGATGTTGTTGCTTCCACAGGGGTTCATGATGGTGCCGGCCTGATCAAGCTATTATTAGCTGGTGCTCATGCATGTCAGGTAGTTTCAACCTTATATATCAATGAAACATCACATATTCGCAAGATGGTTGATGACCTTTCGAAATGGATGGAAGTGCATGAATTTAATACAATTGATGATTTCAGGGGGCGTTTAAGTCAGGCCAATAGCGGTAACCCTGCGGCATGGGAACGCGTGCAGTTTATGAAGCACTTTCGTAACTTTATTTAAAATTTCTACCCGACTTTGTGTTTAAGTTCAGGAATTTGGGACGATTACATTACTGCGCAACAAAACGGTAGGTAATTGTCCCTTTTTGTTTTTCTGGTGCTGAAGCATCTTCGTTAAACCATGTCTTTTCTGCCGCCTGTTTGGCATAGGCAAGAATGGTCATATCGGCGATCTTAGAGTTTGGACGTGGGGTGGCACTCAAAACGCGCCCGTCGCGTCCCACAACAATATCAACAATCACCTCTCCGCCACCTTCGGCCAGGTATACTGGAATTGGCAGTCTTGCATGATAGCGGTTTTCCAAAAAGTAGTGAATATTTGATTTCCCTTTGAAATTCGATTGTTTGACCTCTTCGCGGGTTTTACCCTCTGTGTTGTCTTCCGGCATTTTGATATCAGCAATCTTTGGGATTTTCTTCGCCAATGTTTTATTGACATCATTCACGAGTTGTTTTGCGTCCTCAATCTCTTTATTGTAAGCTTTATCGAAAAATGGGTCGTTTGAACGTGTAGATGACTTCGTATCCTTTGAAGCATCGTTAACGGCCCTGTTCGATGACAATTGATTCGATCGTTGCATTTGCTGACTCGGAGTTGTGATCTCCGATTTTGGCTCTTTCTCTTTTTCAGGTTCCGGAAGTTTTATCTCTTCTACCGAGAAATCCAACAGAACGGCTTCTTCAGGAGATTGTTTGCCATATTCCAGATTCGAAGTAAGCAGAACAATCAGCACGATAATGTGAAAAGTCAGGGTCGTGATTACCCCATAGATATTCTGCTTATATATTTCGTTTACTTTTCCCATTTTCAGTGGGCAAAAATAGGCAATTTAAATCGCTGCTTTTACCTCTTTTTGCATAAACTTCACAACCGGTTTTCCTTTCCCGTTAAAGTGAACTACTTTTGAACTTTGAACTGAAATCGACAAAGTGAGAGTTTGCATTGCTGAAAAACCAAGTGTGGCGAAGGAGATAGCCTCTATAATAGGAGCTAAAAACCGTATGGATGGCTATTATGAAGGAAACGGATACCAGGTGACCTGGACATTCGGACATCTTTGTACGCTCAAGGAACCGCATGACTATACCGACAAGTGGAAGTATTGGGATATGCGGGCGCTGCCCATGTTGCCCGAAAGATTTGGCATCAAACTTATCAACGATAATGGCGTTAAAAAGCAGTTTGGAATCATTGAAAAGCTCGTGAATAATGCCGATGAGGTCATTAATTGCGGTGATGCAGGCCAGGAGGGAGAACTTATTCAACGATGGGTTCTTGCAAAAGCAGCTAACAACAAACCATTAAAACGGTTATGGATTTCGTCGCTTACGGAGGAGGCGATAAAAGAAGGTTTCGATCATTTGCGTGACGGCCATGAATTTGATAATCTTTACGCTGCCGGAAGTGCCCGTGCGATTGGTGATTGGCTACTTGGGATGAATGCCACGCGGCTTTACACCTTAAAATACGGACAGAATAAGCAGGTACTTTCGATCGGAAGG
>Ga0302292_1002273_pt1 | contig 11603 bp, 4 predicted proteins | sample III_Fen_N2_1_FD_194553 | JGI IMG/M metagenome (GOLD analysis project Ga0302292, IMG submission 194553) | Peat permafrost microbial communities from Stordalen Mire near Abisko, Sweden - III_Fen_N2_1 | ecosystem: Environmental > Terrestrial > Soil > Wetlands > Permafrost | place: Sweden: Abisko...
AACATTTTCTTACTCCAAATCTCAAAATATCACTGGTCGTTTGCAAGATGCAGCAGCTTTTGGTTTCAACGTGTCGGGTAACACAACTCCTGTTGGTGTTTACACCGCAATGCTATCTCATAGTTTAAAGTTAAATTCAGGCATTACCCTTGGGTACGTTTTCAACTACAACCTTTCGAAGCTAATCGGGCAAACGACCACCTATTTCGGCCCAGGAATTACAGCATCAAAACCGCTCTTCAATAAGAAGCTGAATTTACAAACGGGTGCTACCTATAACCGCCAATTAACCAACGAAAAGCTAGCAAGTCATGTAACGAATTTTCGCCTTGGAGCAAGCATGACACCCGAATTATGGGACAAGAAATTTGGTAAAGTGAGCCTTGGTTTAAATGCCAATTACACCCAAAAATTCGCAGTCGTGGAAGGTGCGCTTTCGCCTAAAAACCTAACCATTTTTGCCAACGTTAACTATTCATTTTAATACCCCACTATACACAATACAACATGAATTTTTTGAAATCGTTTTTTACTCTTTTACTGCTCCTGACAACTACCGTTGTCAAAGCACAAGTTTACCCCGTACAAGTGTCAGTATCAACTGCACCGCCTTACTATAATTTCCTGTCGTATTATGGTGATCAGAATAACCACTTACTTATTGTGGCAACGCTCACCGATTTTAACGCCCCACCTGTAAACGTAAGGTTGCGCTTGAAAATTCAAGGACAAGGTTTTACGGTTCAAACCCGAACAGATGTACCTGTGGGTAATGTGTTTCAACTAACGGCAGGATTTCCCGTTTTCATCCAAGGTAGTGACGTGTTGCCACTCTTGCAAGAAAACGCACTAACTGTTACTTCGGGAAATCCTAATTTAAATAACCTACTAGAGGGCTTTACAACCATTTGCGTTGAAGTGGTAGAAGATAACGCCAACGGGGCGATACTTGCAACCAATAATTGTACGGCATTCTTTCTGCAATTAATGCAACCACCTCAACCAAATTTGCCCTTTTGCAATACAGTGGTAGATACTACAGCTATGTTTTTGACCTTCCAATGGTCACCACCTCAAAACTATATACAAAGCATCGGAACCGACCTTAATTACACCTTTTCATTGTACGAATGGATTGACACAACCAACTACAATATTTTCCAAACGGGTCAAGGCTTAGTAACCTATTTAACAACCAGTGATGAAATTCTTCAGTTTTCTTTGAATGATTTTCCATTACAAAAAGGTGTGAAATACGTTTGGCGGGTGCAGGCGCACCTCACAAGTAATGGTGCTCCGGTTCAAATGATTACCAACAACGGGCTTTCTGCTCCGTGTGCTTTTTATTATGGCAAACCTCAGACACTCGCTGAATCACTTTCAGATGGCTTGGTAATCAATGTAACCGCCCAAGGTGTGAGCAGTCGCAAAGGGCTTGCATCATGGACAGTAGTAGATGAAACACCGAACGTAGGGCTTTCGGCATACAATCGTTATTTGGTTGAATGTCGCCCGACTTCGTTGGAAGGTGAATCGTGGATGTGGTCGCCTGATACCGTTTCGGGTTTCCAAATGCCAATTTATCGCTTGATTCCTGAACGAACATACGAAGTGCGGGTAACTGGAATTGCGGGTAACTTTATGAGTGAACCATCCGCTATTGTGACCTTCACTACACCACCTGTTCGTGAATATGTGTGCGGTGAGGCTGATATTCCGTATTTGCCTACGCAATACCAACCGCTGTTAAGTGCGCACATGGGTGACGTGTTCCAAATAGGTCAATTTGCACTGGAGGTTACAGATATTTTGCCACTTGGTCAGGCAGGACATTTTAAAGGACGCGGAACTATACCCCACGGTTTTTTAGGCGGTGCGCGGATTAAAGTAAAGTTTGACGATTTATTGGTTGATCGCGAGTACAATGTACGCGAAGGAATGGCAAGCGCGATTACTGACGGTTTAGACAATTGGTTGAATGATCAATATGCCGATCAGGTCGAACCAATTGACGCGGGTGGAATAATTGAATCGGGTGGATTCATAAATGATTCCACGGTGTTTGTTGTTGTGAACGGTGATTCGTTGTTTTTCCAATTTGACGGTAGTGGTCTGCCGATTGTAATACATGGTGAAGATAACGTGGAATATCAATTCTGGCCGAACGGCACAATGGTGGTTACAACCTACGGTGTTACACCGTCAACCGACAGCTTACAAGCGACCAAAAACCTGATAGTACGTTTTGAACCCGCTTCAAACGATCCAACAGAAAGTGCAACCTTTGACAAAAAATCGTATTCCCAATTTAGTAGCGGATATGAGGCGATAATCTGCCAAACAGGTTCGCCCGATCAGTTCATTTATTTTGTACCCAATAAGAGTAAATCACTCACGGGAACAGCCCAAGTTAAAGCCGTTGTTCATGTCAATACAGCGGGTTTTGTTCCTGCCCAATTGACTTTCCAAATAGCAGGAACAAATACCACCATTTCGCGAAGTCAGCTAAACGATTCTACCTACCTGTTAACACTTCCACAAAGCGCGACGAGTTATAACGTTTACGCCATGTATGACGGTTTGAAATTGGGGAAATTGAGCGTTAAATGTTATGAACCGATTACCAAAAAAGTAACCATTGTTCCACTTGTGGCAATGAGTATAACCGAAGCGCAAATTGAAGCGGAACTAAACCAAATTTACAAAGGCGCAAACCTCACAATCGATGCCACGGTAGCACCTCAGTTCAACACCTCTGTATTTACAACGACTACTCAATTTGCGAACCCTGACGTAAATGTGATGTCTAAATACACTGCTCAAATGCGAGCCTTGCGCGATGCGTATTTAGCAGATCATGAATTGGAAAGCGGAACGTATTTGGTATTTGTTGTTCCCGAATTTAATAACCCGCAATTAGATGGGTATATGGTACGTGGTAGGGGTGTCGGATTTTTAGCGCAAAGCACCCTTACCAATGTACCAACGTTTGCGCACACACTCGCACACGAATTAGGTCATGGATTGGGCGCATTGGAACACGCTTGGGGTGAAACCGAGAGTTTGAAAGGCTCAACGGATAATTTAATGGATTATTCACAAGGTACACACCTGATCAAACAGCAATGGGAAGGGTTGCGGAATCCTGCCCCTGTTTTGAGTTTCTTGGATGGTGATGAAGATGGTAGCTTTGTTTCAATGTATATGAGTGAAATTTCATCGCTTGCCGACCCTGACGGTACTTTCACGTTCATTGCCTTAAATGGTACATTTATTTCACTACCAAGTGATACCAAAATGGTAAAATTTTCGACCATGGATCGATTCGTGAAAGAAGGTACTGAAATAGAAATTGATTTTACAGCCCCTATCGGATCGTTGATTTCATTTACCGATAAAGACGATAATGTTTACAAAACCGATCTTTATGGAAGATTCCGAAAAACAAATGCGTCTGGTCAGTTTGTAGGCTCAAATTACATTGACTCCATTTCTTTAACCAAGCAACCAACTTTAGGAATCACTTGTTTCTTTTCTGTGACTAACGGCGAATTTAATACCTCCGTTTTTAAAGCTGTTTCACCAATTGGACAAACTACTTTTTCTACAACTAATTACCCCAAAGCACTTGACAAGTTTATCATATTTGAACCCGAAGGTGCTGACCGCTCACAAAGTATAACTGATTATATAAATCAATACCATGTTGGTAGCGGAATATACTTAAATGACGCAAACGTTTACTTTGCTAATTCCGACATTCCTATTTCTTTCACGAATGGATCAGAAGATTTAGTAGGTAAAACCATTTCAAATCTTGAAATATTAGACTTGAATACCGATCCGTTTGTTTCGGTTCAATGGTTACTTAAATATCTGACGTTGATTAATTCACGACAAGAAGATTATACAGCGTTTGAGAGTTGTTTTGAATCGTTGAATTTGAATGACATAAAAATGTCAAAGCAATTTGTACAAAACAAACTCGCATCGGTAGTTTTTCAGAATAGTTCAAAGTTGAGTGAAGCTAATTCAGAACTAAAAGATTTTAAGAAAAAAACAGTAAAAGAGTTGATTGAAAGTGCTTTTCAAATGGCACGAGCAACCGAGATCAACGAAATAGAATATGTCATAACAACAGGGTCAGCAGAAGATATTGCTGGGTGGATAGAATCACATAACTCGTGTGTGCTAAATGGCGTGACTATTGAAAAACGTGTGCTTGCCTTTCACAAATTGTTGTTAGATGACAATTATTGGAGCGCTATTACTCCGCTTCTTGCGACCATTCCCGAAGAAATCAACGGTGCATCTAGTGCTTTTTTAGAATCATCTACCGATTACAACGGAGAACATTGGTTAAATGTGGCTTTACCACAGTTGGATAATTGGAACGGTGATGTTGCCGATCTATCTGCCATGTTTAATATTGGTGTTAAGCTAAAGCAGATTATTCAGCAAAACCCTACACACAGCTTAGTTGTTGCAAACGAGCAAACCAAGACTAAAACAAATATTCTAAGACCGTTTGAAACCGATGAAATAACATATCATGCCGTAGATCAACCGATCTATTTTGTAAAGAATAACGCTAATTACACCCATGTAATTAATCCGGCACAACAACTGGCGATAAATTTCACCAACAGCACAAATAAACTAAATGTTGCTTTCGTCAATAATGAGATCGTTATAACACAAAATTACGCACTATCTGACGGAACACCTTCTTTTGCACCTGCTGGTAGCAATTGGAACGAACCCGTTTCAATGTATGTTGAAATGAACTTGAAACCTTATGAATTAGTTTCGATTGTGTTCCTTGACAATTTTGCGGAAGAATGTAACAAAAATGCAGGTGATGAAATTTTAGTTCCTGCCTATTATTTACTACTCTATCAACAAGGAATTGAAAACGACGATTTTTGGGATGAGATTAACGCTGTTACCGACGGAATTGTGTTTGTTACCGAAGCAACAATAGCCCTTACAACTGCACCAATGACCTTGGGTGGAAGTCTTGCCATCTTCGGGGCATCATTAGCTGCTACAAATATCATTGTTGCCGAGAATCGTGAAATGGCAACCACCCAAGAAATAAATACTTATTACAAACCATGGGATAATTTCTATGCTATTGCGGGTATTGTAAGCACGGTAGGTTCTATCGCTGTTGTTTCCAAGCAAGCACGTATGCAAGTTTTGCTTTTACAAGAAGCGTCTTTTTCAAGGCGATTGGTAGATGTCGCAACAAATGCTCAAACTAAGTGGGCATCTGTAAAACGCGTATTGATGGGATTGCAGGAATATATAAATCCTGTCTTATTTAATGTTGGTGATCAAATTGCAGGAAAAGCAATAGTTCAAATTCGACAAGGAACAAACGGTAAATATGCTGTTGTTGGAAGACAGATGTATAGTCATGTCGAAGCCGTTGCAGAATCCATGCAAGGTGAAGGTAAAATAGTTCAAATTTTAAATGATGATTATCTAGGTTATTCGTTCAATGTAGATGGTCAAACTTGGACAGTAAATTCTGCTTGGGATGACATGAAGTATAATCCTGCTTATAACTCATACAAGGATGCAAGTGGCTTTATAACAGCAGAATTTATTGAACTGATTCCAATGTATAAAGTAAATAAAAAATGGGTTGAAAAGATGGTAAATGAAGGATTCACAATTATTGATATTGGTTACCCTCCAGGCGTGAGTACCGAAAGTTTATTTTATAATATGGAAATTAGCACGATTAATTGGGATTAGAAATGGGAAACACTATGTTAAACGAGTTGGAACAAGTGAGGGATTTGTTTTTAAAGAAACTACAAACTCTTTCAGACATTATTGCATCAAACCCAAAAGTCGATTTTAAAGAATGGGAATCACCGCATTCGAAAAGTTTAGGTGGACATAAGATTGATTACTTATTGTCAATTGTCTTAGAGAATAAAATAGGTAATCGAAAAATTCATTTTTCCTATTATGATGGATTGAATGGAGAAAAAAAGGAGTGTAATTCCTTTTCAGTTTTAATTGAAAACACAACTGACAAGCAGGTGAAAAGATCAAAGTTTTCATTCGAAGAGTATCTAAGATTTAGAAACATTGATTTAGAAATCAAAACTTTTTTTGAGAAAAGCCAATTTCAAAACTCACTGAGTTTGTTAAACCAATTTTTAACTCATTTAGAGAACTGGCTCAAAAATGAAAATCTCAAATCAATAATAAAAGGCGAAGAATGGATTGAAATTCCTATTGATATGAGACCGTATAAATGAATTAAAAATATAACCATGAAACAAACTATTTTACTATTTATCATTTTTTTTAGCGGTACGCTATTAGCTCAACCTTTTGAAATAGATCAAAATGGTTTGGTTAAAAGAAAAGTTATAAATCGATTTTTAAAAGAAAGAGGCTATCAACTAGTTGGCACGTTTAAGAAATTTGAAGGTACTGACAAGTATTTTGCATTAGTTGAAAAAGAAAACAAACAGCATTATATTGACTTGAATGGTCAGGAGTTTAATAGTTTCTCAGACGTTCTAAAGCACATTAACATCGATTCTATAAATAGAGTGAAAAAAACATCTGAATTGGCGATAACGGACAATGAAGTTTTTTCTATACCTTCTGAAGATGTTAGTTACTCTGAGAAATGGAAAAGCAGATCATTTAAGACGTATATACAAAACGGGAAAACAGGTTGTGTATTTCTGAATGACACTATTTTGAGCGCAAAGTTCGATCAAATTCTAATTACTTATTTTCGGAATAATGAATTTTTATTGCTAAAAAAGGGGGATTTTGTTGGTGTCTCAAATACTAAAGGTGAAATTGTTGTACCAATCGAATATAATGAAGTTAATCTACTCCAAAAGCCAACTAAATTATTTACATTTTCAGCAATTAAAGGAGAAAAAACAGGTGTTATTTCAAGCAATGGTAGTATCACCGTTCCTTTTGAATACCCATCGAATGCGACATACTGGAAAAATTTGAATGATTTTCTCGTTATCGAGAAAAAACAAAATGGTGTTTCAGTTTTTGGGATTATCGATGGTACTGGTAAATTTTTGATACCTGTAATTTATAAAGAGATTTCAATGTTTGATGCTACACATTTTTTAGTTAGCATAGAAAAAAACGGAAAACGCTATGGATTGATTAATCTTCAAGGTAAAATACTTTCGGGAACAGATAATTACCAAATAAAAAAACATATTAATAATCTGTGCATCATAACAAATTATTCTATAAAAAGTGGTTTGCTTGACTTGAATACAGATCAATTAATTATACCATGCGAGTATAATTTTGAATTTATATCAGGCACTAAATATATTGAGTATTCTAAATCCGACAATGGTCAACCAATTCGAGGCATCCTAAATGCTAAGGGAAAAATAATGTTTGAATCTAGTTTTCAAAGCTTGTTTTTCAACACTAATAATAGGTTATTTCTTGCCAAGAAAGGCGGTAAATATGGGGTAGTAGATACAACTGGAAAGATTAAAATTCCTTTTGAATATGATAAGATCGATTTCCTGCGCCCTTCAAATTGTTATAATGGTTCTCTTTTCTCGTTTAAACTAAGTGAGAAAAAAGGAATAATTAATGAGAATGCCGAGATTTTAATTCCAGCTGTTTATGATGATTTATCTATGGGTGAATTTAGTGTAATCTATAAAATCGGCATTGAATCTGGTGTAATGACTTTAGAACAAAATAAAATGTTAACGATAAAGGGTGGTATAATCAGGGGTGAGACGGATGGCATCGTAAGATGGCAAGATTCAGAAAAACGAAAATTCAAAAGTGATTTTTATAATCATACAATTGAAAACATAGAGTGACAATATAATTCACCATTCAATACTCAAAAATGAAACAAACACTATTCATATTATTCATTTGTCTTACGCCTACCTTTTGGGCGCAAACAGATACCACTACAACGGCTTTGGAACGTAAAATTTTTGCGTTGCATGATCGGGTGGTAAACGATCCTGCTTTGCAAACGGATAACTTCAGCCCTTCCGATTCATCTTCTTTACCTATTGGCATTGTAAAACGCATTGGAAACGTGGTTTATGCTATCTGTATTGACAGTGCTTTTTACACTCCTGACGGATCTTATTTCAACGCCTACATGGCAATGGATTTTCCTGGGTGTGAACGTAAGATTGCTTTCTATGCCAAGAACGTACATTTTAACCCGCAGGGTGTACTTGTTTCGCAAGGAACACGTTTACAATTGGCGAGTGAAAAGACGGTGAAACTTGGTCCGAACGCCTCACTTGTTTTCAAGAACGACGGTAACAATTTCATTGAATGGGATTGCAATGGCTACAAGCAAGCAGGGCTTAGTTTAGACTTTGTTTTTAACCCCGAAGTAATCATTAACGCCAACAATCCTGCTTTACCTGTTAAGGCTTCGTTTCAAATGGTGGTGGAAGATTTGCAGAACATTTCAATCAATATTCCATCTGTTGACCCATTCCGTGTAAAAGGCGCGGAGGATTTCATTTTTGCCCTTTCTGACATTTCAATTGATCGCAGTTCCACCGTCAACCCGCAAGGAATAACACTACCCGTATTCACCCAACAATTGTACGCTGGTGATCTGAACGAATGGAAAGGATTTTACGCCCGCTCTATTGTGGTAACACTTCCCGAAAAATTGTCACGTTCGGGTGAATCGACTACCGTTTACGCTCAGGATTTATTGATTGATGATTCAGGCGTTTCGGGTGATTTTGGAGCAACGAACCTCTTTACACTCAACGAAAGTAATATGTCGGGTTGGGGCTTCTCAATTACAGCATTACAGGTCAATTTAACGTGCAACCATGTCACAGGCAGTTCTATTGGTGGTCAGGTGCTTGTACCTATCATGGATAACCCATTTGATTATACTGCTTCCATCGTGGAGAATCAGCAAACGCGAAAGTTAGACTACACCTTTACGATTAGTCCAAGCCAAAATATTGATATTCCCGTTCCTGCTTTTAATTCCACGGTTCGCATTCATCCAAGTTCGGTTTTACAAGTACAAAGTATCGATGGTGAATTTCGACCAAAAGCCATACTTAACGGACAATGGACGTTTGAAAACGGAAACACCAAAATTCGCGACATTGCTTTTCAAAACCTAACGGTGATTCATACCGCGCCAATCATTACAGCGGGAACGTTTTCATTGGTTGGGGTTGTTCCCGAAAACAACAAAGTAATGCGATTCCCGATTTCATTGGATCAGTTTTCCTTTAACAACACGCCTCAAAATCAGTTAATGCTTTTTGCTCAGGTTAGTTTAAATCTTGGCAACGCTCCGAACAATTTTTCGGTATCAACGGGCTTGCGTGTTGTTTCACAACGTCAAACCAATGCACAAGGCAGAACAACGCTATCATTCAATCAGTTTACCATTGATAACATTGCTTTTTCACTCAATACAACTCCATTTAGTTTAAGCGGTGTAATTGCGGTGAAAAAAGACGATCCGACTTTCGGTGAATTGTTCTACGGAAGCATTGCTTTTAAACTCAATTCAATCATGGACAACCCCGCAATGGTGTCGGTTGGCTTTGGAAAAATGCCTGATTACAAGTATTGGTTTGTTGACGCAGCAGTTCCCGTTAGTATTCCAATTGGCGGTACGATGGAAATATCACAATTGTACGGTGGTGTAATGAATCGGGTTCGTTCAAGCACTTCGGATGCACAGGTATTACAACGCGTAATAGGTGCGATTAATTCACCTAACAACAACCCAAATGCGAACGTTGGAGCAATACCGTTTATTCCTGATGAAACAAAAGGGTTGGAGTTTAGAGCGGGTGTAGCCATTCAAAACAAACTACGCGAAGAAGCCTTTAACGGTGAAGCCATGTTTGCAATTGCTTTTAACCCGAATGGTGGTTTTGCTTCCATTGCCTTTTCCGGAACTGCTTATATGTTGGTTGCCCGTGCGCAACGAACAAGCACAACAGCACAAAAAGTATATGGAACAATCGCGGTAAGCTATGACAATAACGCGAAGGTGTTTGATGCACAGGTTGACGCAATTATGTATGTGCCAAACCTGTTGCAAGGAAATATCAATCTAAAAATTCACGTCGATCAAAACGACTGGTATTTTTGGTTGAACCGTCCAACAAATCGGGCTAATCTGACATTGGTAGGAATGTTTAACGTGAACGCCTATTTCATGATCGGTACACAAATCGACCCATTGCCACCACCACCAATCTATGTTACAAATATGGTAGGTTCGGGTAGTTTTGTAAACATCGACCAAACTGCACTCACAAGCGGAAACGGATTCTTAACAGGGATGCAATTCAATTCAAGCATATACAAACAAATGCAACTTGTCAATAATTGGTACGGTTACGCAAGTGCGGGCTTTGGTGGTGGTTTTGATGTAATGTTAATGAAGGTTTCACCAACCGCCCACTGCCAAGGTTCAACCGACCCTATTGGTATCAATCGTTGGTATTTGATGGGGCAGGTTTACGGATATGTAAACGGTGGTTTGGGTGTGAAAAAGATTGTTGATGGTGAAGTACGTCAGGAATTTAACCTGATTTCAATTAGTACGGCATTCTTGCTTCAAGGTCGTTTACCGCGTCCGACTTTCGTTTACGGTGCGCTTGCTTTGAATTTCCAATTTTTAACCTTTGATATTGATGTATCAGCAGATGTTGCTTTCGGTAATGACTGCCCAATAATTTTCTAATGAACAGAATACTATTAACCCTATTTATGACGGCTTGCGCTTTGGTTTCACAGGCGCAAACAAAACCAATGGCGGTTGTTTCCAAGGTGGAAAAACTGAGCGGTAAAACGGTAGTTCAACTCAAATGGTTTGCGGGTGATTTTGATGCGTACAAACAATTGATAAACGAAGGTTCAACCGTTGAGCGTGTCGAGATTTCAGCAGACCAAGACCCGAAAAACGCCAATTTTGAGGGAGCAACAAAAACAGTGATTCAGCCCACTAAAACACGGCTCGAAAAACTCGATGCAAACCTTGAAAGCACTAAGAAACTGCAATTGCTGTTAGAACCGTTTTTAGCCGAATCGGTACAGGATAATAACGAAGCGAAAAACTTCGCGTTTGCCTTAGCGGTGTTGGATTGTTCCATTTCAAAAGAAACGGGAATTGTGATCGGTTGCACCTATACCGATGAATCGGTGGAAAAGGGTAAAACCTACGCTTACCGTATTCGTGTCAAAAACACACCTGATGGGTTTATTTCGGTTCAAACTGGTGAAGTAACTACCTACCCGAAAATCGAAAACGTGACGCTAACACTCGACAGAAAAAACACCGTTGAAATGCGTTGGCAAGCGCGGAACACAAAAGCATTCGGTTACGGCTTTCAATTGGAAAAATCGTTGGATTCACCCAAAGCAGGGAACTATTTGACACAAACACCCTACATTCCTGTTCGGTCGGCAGATGAGAAAGCAGACAAAGACGATTCTTACCGCGATGAGCAATTAACCGAAGGTAAAACCCATTTTTACCGTGTTGTGGGCTTGAATTATTTCGGTGAAGCTGTCATGTATTCCGAGTGGCAAAAATCTAT
>Ga0302292_1002277_pt1 | contig 11599 bp, 14 predicted proteins | sample III_Fen_N2_1_FD_194553 | JGI IMG/M metagenome (GOLD analysis project Ga0302292, IMG submission 194553) | Peat permafrost microbial communities from Stordalen Mire near Abisko, Sweden - III_Fen_N2_1 | ecosystem: Environmental > Terrestrial > Soil > Wetlands > Permafrost | place: Sweden: Abisko...
ATTAAATGCAATAAATTGGTTCCAGTTGCTGGTACTGAGATTTCCGGAGAGATTGATGTCGGTAAGTTTATGCTGACCTACAGCTACATCTGCTTTTAAATTGGTTTTGCCTTCAGTGTTGGTGATAATGTTTATTGCACCTGAAAATGCATTTGGGCCAAAAACTCGTGCAGCCGGACCTTCAAGAATTTCAATACGCTGGATGCTTTTTAAACTGACCGGAAGGTCGAGGGCGTGGTGCCCAGTTTGTGGATCTGAAATGTTGATGCCATTTAATAAAATTAGGGTTTGATCGAATGAACCTCCCCTGACCGAGATATCGGCCTGAACTCCTTGAACACCGCGCTGACGGACATCAACACTAAGCGCATATTCAAGCAATTCCTGAATGCTTTGGACGGGAGCCGCCTCAATTTCATCTCTGTTAATCACGGATACAATCCGTGCCACCTGTGAGTAAACAGCAGGTGCTCTCTGGGCCGAAATCTCAATTTCGTCAAGATCGTATTTCATGCTTACTTTCGAACTATCGGTCTGGGCGAAAACTAATTCAGGTTCGGCTACAGTAGTGTAAATTGCCAAAAGTACACCAATGCGCACAGGCTTTTTAATAGCATTGAACAGAGAATAAGCTTTTCTTCCCCAACGTTTAAAAGTGAACATTTCAGCCCGGTTAATGGATCTGATTGTTTGTTTCATTTTTAATTATTAGTGAAAAATTTGATGTGGCTAAAATAGTAATTTTTTACAAGGGGGAATATTTACAGCTAAATGTGTCGCTTTAATTTACGGAAATCAGCTGAGATTTCCATGTGTTTTTTAACCTGAAATATTTGTTTAAGAACATGTTATAATTTAAAAACAAAGTTATGTAAACTCTCGTAAAGGAAAAAGTCGAATATAAAATCATACTCCTATAAATAATCTTTATCAGCTATAAAAATTATTGAAGAATAAAAGACTTTAAAATCCTTTGTATAAGCTTTTGAAACTTTATATTTGTCCTAACATTAACAATTAAAAAACGAACGCCATGACACAGCTTCAATTTAACACCGCACTTCTAGGATTACAGGACAAGTTGTTGTACTACGCATTAAGTCTGACTTCCGATCAGGAAAAAGCTCAGGATTTGCTGCAGGAAACATTTCTGAAAGCACTAACATATAGAGATAAATTTACGCAGAATACCAATTTCAAGGCGTGGATTTACACCATCATGAAAAATACGTTTATTAATAACTACCGTCGTAATGTTAAGGCAAAAAACACGTTTGATGGAACTAATAATGATTTTCATTTGAAATTCTCAAAAGACAAAAGTTATCCTTCACCTGAATCGATTTATAGTTCAAAAGAGATTCTTAAATGTATAAATGCGCTGGAAGATGAATACAAAGTTCCATTCAATATGTTTTTGGATGGTTTCAAATACAAAGAAATTGCAGAGGATCTGAATTTGCCGCTTGGTACTGTTAAAAGTCGGATTTTCTTTACCCGTAAAAAATTGGAAAAATCCTTAAAAGATTACGCTGCATAATCGCTATAATTTTAATTCAAAAGTAGGTTGGTTTTATTGGTTTAAATGGTCTGCTGTTAGCAGATCATTTTTTTTTATACCTAAGTTGATTTAACTTTGGATGAAAAATTAATCGCTATGAAAAAGAAAATTGCAGTTCATTTAGCAGATGGTTTTGAAGAAATTGAAGCTATTAGCATTATTGACGTTCTGCGTCGTGCTGATCTGGAAGTAGTTGTGGTTTCGGTAACCGGTAAAACTGAGATATCAGGAGCGCACCAAATAAAGGTAATTGCTGATATTCTCTTTGAAGATGTGAATTATGACGAAATGTATATGATTGTTTTGCCAGGAGGAATGCCTGGGGCTGCCAATCTGGATGCTCATGCCGGATTAAAACATCAAATCATGAAATTTGTTGCTGAAAACAAACAACTTGCAGCTATTTGTGCAGCGCCGCTTGTTTTTGGTAATCTGGGGATTCTGGAAGGCAAACAGGCTGTTTGTTACCCCGGTTTTGAAGAATACCTTAAAGGCGCAGAAGTGCTTAAAATTCCGGTTGCTCAAGCTGGAAATATAATTACCGGAAGAGGGCCTGGTGTAGCCATTCAATTCGCATTGAAGATTGTGGAGCAAGCAGTGTCAGTGGAAAAGGCTCAGTTACTTTCGGCGCAAATGATTGTAACCTTTTAAATGGCTTGACTAAAAGCAGACATTAAACAATGGCTTTGGCCGGAACGGTAAAAAAGAACGAACTTCCATTACCTGAAGAACTGTTCACCCAGAGGATTCCATTGTTTTTATGCACAAATTCTTTGCACAGAATGAGTCCCAATCCGGAGCCATCTTCGTTGTTGGTTCCTTTGCGTTTAACTGTCGAATCAATCTGGAACAGATTTAGCGCATCTTCTTCTGAAATGCCGATTCCGGAGTCTTTAACACAAATGCTTATTTTGTCGTCGATTTGGTTGGCGATTATTTCAATCAGCCCGTTTTCAGGCGTGAATTTGATCGCATTGTTGATCAGGTTTCTCAGGACAGTTTCAATCATTTGTGGGTCGGCAAAAAGGCATAGTTCGTTGTCGAAATTGAATTCGATACGAATATTTTTCTGGTCGGCCAGTGAACGCAAAACACTTACCGAATTTTCAATTATCTTTTTCAATTCAATTTCTCGGGGAATGAAAATCAATCGTCCGGTTTGTGCTTTCGACCATTCGAGCAGGTTCTGAAGCAAGCGGAAAATGTTGTTTGTAGAATGTTGAATGTCCGATGCAAACTTCCGGCGTTCTTCTTCGGTAAACTGCTCGTAATCGTTGCTTAGCAGATATGAATACCCCATGACGGTGTGAAAAGGGTTTTTCAGATCGTGTGCAATGATGGAGAAAAATTTGTTTTTTGCAGCATTCAATAATCTAAGTTCGTTTTCGCTCTGTTCTATTTTTTGGTTTTTGGTTTCCAGCAATTGATTGAGTTTAATTTTATCGAAGTATCTGAAGAGAACAAAAAATACAAATATGAGCAGTAAACTTGCGGTCACAAATCCCAGAATTTTGAGCTGTTTGTTCTTCTGCAATTGTATATCCATTAGTTCCTGTCGGGCTTGCAACCGGATAATTTCATTTTGCTTCTTCTCAGTTTCGTACTGTTTTTCGAGGTTGATAATCTGTTCGTATTTTTCTTTCTGAACCATACTGTCGTTATATTGAACGAAAAGCTCGTGATATTTTAGCGCAGTTTTATATTCTCCCATGAGCTTGTATGTTTCAGCCATCTCGCGATAGTTCAATCTTTTCAATGCAAAACCTTTTTTAAATTCATCAGCTAAATTAAGGCTTTCATGAAAAGCATTCAGAGCATCCATATACCTGCCTTTTTTGCAATAAGCAAGTCCCATTCCTTGCCTGATCTCAGGTTCAAATTGATTCCATCCCAATTCTTTGAATTTTGTCGATGCCTGATCAAAGGAAATAATTGCTTTGTCTAAACTATCAGGATAATTAGGATAAAGCATTGCGATGTTTGTAAGTGCAATTGTTTGATAACCTGTCATTCTTAGTTTTCCAAATAGGTTATAGGCCATCCAGAAATTTACAATGGCCGAGTCAGGCTTATTCATGTTTGTATATGTATCGCCTAGCCCATTGTAGTTTACCGCCATACTCGCCGAATCCTTTATCGATGTGTTTAAATTCAGCGCCTTTTTGTAATTACTGATGGCATCTCTGTGATTATTCATTTTTTCATGAGCCATAGCGATATTAGAGATGATTTCAGCTGTATATTCCTTGTCTTTTTCGCATGTGCGAAGTGCCTTGATAAATTGCGAAATTGCTTTGTCACCCTGATAAATTAGGTGATAGCATAAACCTAATGAGTTATAGCAATTTGTTAGATTGAATGAATCTTTAAGCGATTCAAAATATGAAATTGCTTTTTGGTACTGGGGAATAGCTTTGGAATAATCTCGGGAATAATAATAGGTTTCACCCAAATAGTAAATTGCTTTAGCCTGTTCAGGAAGTTGTTTCTGTTTTTCTGCCAACCTTAATGCCTGCCGTGTGTATGAACTGCTTTTGGCCGAATCCTTGCGGGTATTAAAAGAAAGTTCAAGAAATAGATTTGTTTTCTGCTTTTCGGTTGCATTATTACAAAGCTGCAACAAACTGTCAACTTTTATCTGTGATAATACTGACAGACTGATAATTAAAAGTGAGAATATAACTAAGGCAAGCTTTTTCATTGCGGATGTTGAGATGCACAAATATGTTCATTTTTAACTGAAAATCATGCAGAAAGCTTCCCTTAGATTCACATTTTTGATATTTTATTAAACACAAATTATACAACAAGCAGGTTGTCAATTGAAATAATTGGTTCACCTTTATATCTCAGCATCAGATTTGCCAATGCCAGTGTATCTTTTTCGCAATAACGAATTATTCGGTCAAGGTCGCCTTCCATGTAATATACCTGTGCAACCTGGCTTCCGTCAATATCATCTTTGGGTGTAGGAATGCTAAAAACGGCACAGAGTAAATCGAGTGAAGTGTAATTTTTATAGTCGCCAAACTTCCACATCTGAAGGGTGTCGAGCAAACGGTCTTTTATTTCCCAAGGTTTGGCACCCGATACATCCAGAATCCTAGGTAGTTTTAGACCGTTGATTAAAGTTCTGCGGGCAATGTATGGATAGTCAAATTCCAACCCGTTGTGTGCACAAAGTTTTTTACCTGGGTTTGAAGTGAATTTTTCGAGCATATCGGTAAACGTCGATAGCAATTTCTTTTCATCCGGATCATGGAAAGACTTCACCCGATAAAAACGCTCCCCATTTTTCTGAATAATCACCCCAGCCGAAATGCAAATGATTCTTCCGAATTCAGCATAAATACCGGCTCTTTCATAAACATCAGCCGCTGCCTGAGTTTCTTCTCTGAAATAAGTAGATTTTTTATCCCAAAGCTTTTGGAAATGTTCCGGAAGTTCTTCAAATCCAGCTTTTTGTGGTACTGTTTCAATGTCGATGAACAGAATGTCTTCAGAAGAAATAGATTCGAGCATATTATTTGAGGTTTTGTTGAATGTAATTGGTTAAAATATTAATTGCCACCAGGTTGTTTCCACCCTCAGGTACAATAATGTCGGCAAATTGCTTTGTTGGTTCAATAAACTGAATGTGGCTCGGCCGTACTGTTTTGGCATACCGATCCAGAACCATCTGAACGTCACGACCGCGTTCAATAATATCGCGCTGAATTACGCGCGATAAGCGTACATCAGAGTCGCAATCAACGAACACCTTGATTCCCATTTGCTCGCGCAAAATGGCTGGGAAAAGTACCAGAATTCCTTCAATAATGACAACAGATTTGGGTTGTATTTCACGTGTTTCATCAGATCTGGTGCAGGAAAGATAAGAGTAAATGGGTTCCTGAACCGATTGACCGGCCTTCAGTTTGATGATGTGTTCTACCAGTAGCTCAAATTCGATGGAAGCCGGGTGGTCGAAATTGATTTTCTGCCTTTCCTCAAGTGGCAGATGACCATTATCTTTATAATACGAATCTTGCGAGATAACTGCAACTTCACCTGCAGGAAGGTTTTCAATGATTTTTTTTACTACAGTTGTCTTTCCGGAACCGGTTCCACCGGCAATACCAATTACTAACATAGAAATATTTTTTATCAAAGATAATGAAGAGTACGGCTTTTCAGCAAGCAAAATTATACGTTGTGGAACAGAGGATAGAAAATGTTAACTTCGCCGTGGAAAAATAAATAAATATATTGTTATGATCAATCATGTTGTGTTATTTAAATTGAAAAAATACGATTCTGAAAGCGAAAAACAGAATGTTATCAGTTTAATTGAAGACGCTTTAATGGGTCTTTCTGGTAAAATTACCGAGCTAAAGTATATTGAGGTTGGTGTTAATTACGAATTGGCAACGAAATCATATGATATTTGTCTGATCTCTCATTTCGAAACAATTGAACAACTTGATGCCTACCGCATACATCCTGAACACCTCAAAGTTGGTGAACTAATTACTCAACATGTTGTTGAAAGAGCAGCAGTTGATTTCGAATTTTAAGCAGATTAGTTATTTTTAAATTCCAAATATTCAAATTTAATTATTCCTTAACGCATGGAAGGATTGTATCCTCTGAAATTTACTCCTATTTACAAGGATAAAATTTGGGGCGGAAATAAAATTAAATCGGTTCTCAACAAGGATTTCGGAGAACTACCAAATTGTGGAGAAAGCTGGGAACTTTCAGGAGTTTCGGGCAATATTTCAGTTGTTTCGAATGGTTATCTGGCTGGAAATACGCTAGAAGAACTTCTGGAAGTATATATGGGTGATCTGGCCGGAGATGAGGTCTATGAAAATTTTGGTAACGAATTTCCGCTTCTGATCAAATTCATTGATGCTAACGACGATCTTTCCATTCAGGTTCATCCCAATGATGAGATGGCAGCTGAGCGCCATAATTCATATGGTAAAACCGAAATGTGGTATGTTTTGCAGGCAGATAAAGGTTCTAAACTTCAGTCGGGTTTCAACCAACAAGTCGATCAGGAAAAATACCTTGAAAAGCTTGAAAAAGTAGAATTAACCGACATTCTTAATTTCGAAGAAGTTACGGCCGGAGATGTGTACTTTATTCCCGCTGGACGTGTGCATGCTATTGGAAGGGGAATTTTGCTTGCTGAAATTCAGCAAACTTCAGACATAACCTATCGTATATACGATTACGATCGCCGCGATGACAAAGGTAATCCTCGGGAGTTACATACTGACTTGGCCTTGGATGCAATTGACTACACGCTTTTCCCTGAATATAAAACCAAATACCAGTCAAAACTAAACGAATCGGTTGAGCTAGTCAGTTGTCAGTATTTTACCACTAATATTCTGGATGTTACCAAAGTTGTCGAGAAAGATTTTAATAAGCTCGATTCATTTGTAATCTATATTTGTCTGGAAGGAGAATTGGTTATTGAAACCGAAGTTGGTTCTGAATCAATAAAAAAAGGTGAAACTATTCTTTTGCCTGCATCAATCGAAAATGTAATTCTGAAACCAAATACTTCAGCAGCAAAGCTTCTGGAAGTATATATTAGTTAAGTTATACTTGTGAATTACTAGTACTGACTTTCAATGATAATTTTAAATCTGGAATTTAAGCAATGATCAAACAGGCTCGATTTTTAATCAGTAATACCGATGTCAAAAAGTGCCCCGCACCCGATCGGCCTGAATATGCTTTTATAGGTCGGTCAAATGTTGGAAAATCGTCTCTGATCAATATGCTTGTCGGACAGAATAGTTTAGCCAAAGTCTCCGTTAAGCCTGGAAAGACACAGCTAATCAATCATTTTATCATTGACGAAAGTTGGTATCTGGTTGATTTACCTGGATATGGATATGCTAAAATATCGATTTCAGTGAAAGAGAAGTTTCAGAAACTCATTAGCAATTATATTCTTAGTCGTGAAAATTTGTATTGTCTATTTGTACTGATTGATGTTCGCCATGCGGCTCAGCAAATTGATATTGAATTTATTACCTGGCTTGGTGAAAACCACATTCCATTTGCTATTATTTTCACCAAGGCCGATAAACTCGGCAAAGTATCTGTTTCCAAAAATGTAGGGGCTTATACACAGGAACTTAAAAAGTTATGGGAAGATTTACCTTCAATTTTGGTGAGTTCATCGCAAGACGGAACTGGACGAGATGAGATTATTTCGTTCATCGAAAATATAAATAAATCATAAGGATCACTTTTATTTTCAGCCTGTTCAGATTTGTTTTGTTCGAATAAAGTTGAACTTGTTGGTCAAATAAAAGAGATATGCGTAAGTTTTTTTACCTTTGCCGCGTTCCAGAAACACAATCAATAAAAAGGAAGAAATGTCTAGAAAAGCTCCCCTTAAGATTTTTCCGTGTACAAAAAGTGTGGATTTAACCCGACGGATTTGTGATAGCTTGGGTGTTGAAATGGGTAAAACCTCCTGTCCGGTTTTTTCTGATGGCGAGTTTGAGCCTTGTTACGAAGAAACTATTCGCGGATCGCATGTATTCATTATTCAGTCGACTCCCCCGCCAGCTGATTACCTGATGGAATTGCTCCTGATGATTGATGCAGCCAAGAGGGCTTCGGCCTACAAAACCATTGCAGTTATTCCTTATTTTGGTTATGCTCGTCAAGATCGAAAGGACAAACCGAGAGTTTCGATTGGCGCCAAATTAATCGCCGATCTACTTTCAACAGCTGGAGCCGACCGAATTATTACCATGGATCTTCATGCCGATCAGATTCAAGGATTTTTCAATGTTCCTGTTGACCATTTATATGCTTCATCACTTTTCATCCCGTTTATCAGTAAAATGGGTTTGAAAGACCTTGTCGTAGCTTCTCCTGATGTTGGTGGAACCAAGCGAGCTAACACCTATGCCAAAATGTTGGGTACCGATATGGTTATTTGTCACAAGTCGCGTGCAAAAGCCAATGTGGTTGATAGTATGACATTGATTGGTGACGTGAAAGGCAAAGATGTGATTATTGTCGACGACTTGATTGATACTGCCGGAACCATAGCCAAAGCCGCTGATATCATGATGGATAAAGGAGCAAACAGCGTTCGTGCTTTTGCTGCTCACGGCGTATTGTCAGGACCAGCTTACGAACGAATTGAAAATTCAGCTTTGTTAGAAGTCTATTTTACCGATTCAATTCCAGGCAAAAAAGAGTCATCAAAAATTAAATATATTCCGATAGCCCATGCATTAGGCGAAGCTATTGAAAGAGTTTATAAAAATCAGTCAATTAGTTCGATGTATTACGGCTAATTGTATATATTTGCACCGCTTTTTCCATAAGCACATGTTATGCATGCTGTTTGCCCTTTCGTCGTAGAGGGAGGACCGAGTACCATAATTTAAATATTTAAAAAAGTAAAATGAAATCAATTTCGATTAAAGCAACAAAGAGAGAAGTGGTTGGTAAAAAAGAAGCCAAAAGACTTCGTTTAGAAGGTTTAGTTCCCGGAGTACTTTATGGAGGCGAAGAACCAATCCATTTTCAGGCTCCTGAAAAGGAATTCAAATCGCTGATTTATACGCCTAACGTGTATCTGGTTAATCTGGATATCGACGGAACAGTATATCAGTCAATTATTCAGGATACCCAATTCCACCCGGTTGAAGAGCAATTGTTACACGTTGACTTCCTGCGTACTTCAGATGATAAAATGGTGAAAGTTGAAATTCCAGTTAAAACTGAAGGTTTTGCAAAAGGTATCCGTAAAGGGGGTAAATTAAAACTAAATCTACGTACCCTGAAAGTGAAAGCTATGGTAAAACACCTTCCTGATACAATCGACATTAATGTTGATGATCTGGATTTGGGTCAGAGTTATAAAGTAGGATCTCTTCAGAGAGAAAATCTTGAATTCCTTAATGCTAAGGCTGTTCCTGTTGTAACTATCATGATTACTAGAGCTGCAAGAGCTGCAAAAGTTGGCGGAAAAGGTTAATCAAACTAAAACAATAGCGTCTTGAAATATCTTATTGCAGGACTTGGAAATCCGGGGAAAGAATATGAAAATACCCGGCATAATATAGGATTTAAAATATTGGACGCTCTCGCAGAGGCGTCCAATATTGTTTTTAGTGATGAACGTTACGGATGGATTTCCGAATATAAATTCAAGGGCCGTACGTTTATTTTGCTGAAACCAACCACTTACATGAATCTGAGTGGAAAGGCCATAAATTACTGGATGCAGAAGGAAAACATAGTTCCGGAAAACCTTTTAGTAGTTGTTGACGATCTGGCGTTACCACTCGGTTCTTTGCGTCTTCGTGCCAAAGGAAGTGATGCTGGTCATAATGGACTCAAGAATATTACTGAAGTACTTGGTAATGATAACTATGCCCGTCTTCGAATTGGTATTGGCGATGATTTCAGAAAAGGACAGCAAGTTGATTATGTGCTTGGCGAATGGGATAAGCAGGAAAAACTTGAACTACCTGAAATGATCGATTCTTCAATAGAAATTATCAAAAGCTTCGGAACCATTGGCGTTGACCAAACGATGACCTTTTTTAACAAACGGAAATAATATGGCCGAAGGTACCCGAATCGATAAATACCTTTTTGCTGTACGTTTGTATAAAACACGCAGTTTGGCATCTGAAGAATGTCGTAAAGGAAAAATTACCATTGGTGGCATGAATGTTAAGCCTTCTCGTGAATTGAAAATAGGGGAGACTATTCAATTGCGCAGGCCTCCAATTACCCGCAGTTATAAAGTGTTGGCTCTTACCGAAAGCAGGATGGCTGCTAAATTGGTCCCTGAATTTCTGCTGGAAACAACCCCTGCTTCGGAGCTGGAAATCCTCGAAGTTCAGAAAAATATGAGTGTTTATAATCGTGAACGTGGAACCGGACGACCAACCAAAAAGGAACGTCGAGATCTGGATGACTTCTTCGATGCATAATCATGTGTAATGTCGTGCTGAATTTGTTTCAGCATCTCTGAAAAGATGAGACCTCGAACCAAGTTCAGGGTGACTGGATTAAAATAACTTAATATTGTCTACCTTTTAACTTTTCACTTATTCTTGATGATAATCGCCCGCGAATTACGAAAAACAAATATTGCTGAATATATATTGTACATGTGGCAAATTGAAGATTTGCTGCGTGCTTGTTCTTTTGAACCGGAAAAGATTGAGCAACAACTGGTTAAACGATACAATACAGATGAGGCTACAGGGAAGGAAATCGCTGACTGGTATCATAATCTGGCAGTTATGATGGAAAAGGAACATGTTCAGGAAAAAGGACATTTGCAAGTGGTCGTTAACCTAATTAACGATCTGAATGAGTTTCATCTCAGAATGCTTGAAGTTCAGAATGACCAGGAATATGTGCGGTTATACCAAGAGAATCGGGAAGCAATTGTTGAAGCTATGGAAAAAACGGCTTTGGATACTGACAATGAAGTTGGTGCTTGTCTGAATACTTTATACGGATATATGATGCTCAAATTAAAGAGTTCGGAGATTTCCACTCAAACGCATCAAACTGTTGAGCGTTTTGCCCATCAAATCGGACACTTATCGGGCAGATACATTCAATTTGAGAATGACGATTTTGAATTCTAGATAAATCTTTCTTTCTCTTCTGGAGAAGGTAAGTAACATGATTTACGTTTGCCAAACCATCGGAAGCGGTTTTTAGCTACCCATAAATACAGGGAATGTCTCCATTGGCGGGGTAAAAGTTTGAAGATTGCAACTACCTTGTAAATTCCTCCCAACTCTTTCCCTATTTTCAGAAAAGCATCGAAATATTCGTACGTTGATTGGCTATCAGTTACAATAATCGTTTCAAAGCTTTGATTTTCGTCAGAATGTTGAAGCGCCTGAAAGATGAATTTTTTCTTTCGATCGGCCTCCAGAATCAGTTTGACAGCCCGGCTGCACAAAATACAAATTCCATCAAACTGAATAAGGATTTTACCTTTGGGAATGTCTGGAATCATTTGATGCTGTTTTT
>Ga0302292_1002282_pt1 | contig 11578 bp, 10 predicted proteins | sample III_Fen_N2_1_FD_194553 | JGI IMG/M metagenome (GOLD analysis project Ga0302292, IMG submission 194553) | Peat permafrost microbial communities from Stordalen Mire near Abisko, Sweden - III_Fen_N2_1 | ecosystem: Environmental > Terrestrial > Soil > Wetlands > Permafrost | place: Sweden: Abisko...
AACAATAACTTTTATATTGGGCTTATCGGCTTTACCGATATTGGGAAAGTGACAAAAAAAATAGATATTTCGCACAGCAACCTTTCAACGCTGCCTAAAGATTTTTTCAATCCGGGAGCTGAAAGAATGCACACTTCATACGGAGCCGGTCTTCGCGTGGTTATGAATCAAAATTTTGTGATCTCCGCCGATTACGGAATGGCAACCAACGAGCAGGATGGAACCTCTGGAATGTACATTGGTCTGAACTACCTATTTTAATTTGTCTTTAAAAATCTTCCTGAACTTTTCAATTTTGGGGACAATCACAAATTGGCAATAGCCCTGTGCCCGGTTGTTTGCAAAATAATCCTGATGGTAATTTTCTGCTTTGTAGAATTTATCAAAAGCTGTTATTTCAGTTACAATAGGGGTATTAAATACATGCTCTACGTTGAGTTCAGCTTTATATTTTTCAGCAGTTTCTTTCTGTTCCTGAGAATGATAGAATACAGCCGAACGATATTGTGTTCCCACATCTGCACCCTGACGGTTCAGAGTTGTTGGATCATGCGTTTCCCAAAAGACTTCGAGCAGTTCGTGAAAACTAGTTACTTTCGGATCGAATGTGATCTGAATCACTTCGGCATAACCTGTTTCTCCGGTACACACTTCCTTATAAGTCGGATTTTTTGTTTTCCCGCCGGAGTATCCCGATTCAACGGTCTCAACACCTTTCATGCTTTTAAAAATGGCTTCGGTACACCAGAAACATCCGCCACCAAAAGTAGCTGTTTCGGTTTGCGCTATACTACTCGTGAATGTCATAATACCAGCTATTAGTATGAATAAATACTTCTTCATAAATGAGAATCAATTTACTCAAAAACAGATGGAAGAGAAAAATGTTGAGTGATTTACAGATGACGATGACTATATCTCCTGAAAGGCAGTCCGTTCAAATTCCAGAACTTCCATGTCGCGGATGTTTTTACCGTCGATTACAAACCTGACGGCGGTACATACCTGGTGAAAGCCTTTGTTTCCGGCAGCTCCGGGGTTGATGTGCAGTAAATGATATTTCGGGTCGAAAATGACTTTCAGGATATGCGAATGCCCACAAATAAATAACTGGGGAGCCTTTATCTTCAATTGATTGCGGATGCGGGCTTCGTATCTACCGGGATAGCCACCAATGTGAGTCATCAATACATCAACTTCCTCGCAGAAAAAACGTTGGTCAACCGGAAACATTCGCCGAACAATGTGGTCATCGATGTTTCCGTAAACGGCACGAAATGGTTTAAAAGCGGTTAAACGATCGGCGGTTTCGGTGTTTCCGATGTCGCCAGCATGCCAGATTTCGTCAACCGGTTCGAAAAATTTAAAAATGCGCGAACTCAGTGTTCCGTGTGTATCTGATAATAAGCCAATTCGTTTCATGTAAATGTGCATTTCGTCGGCATTAAAAATAGATTAATTTTGCAGAAACAGAAAAACAGAAAACAGATGAAACGGGTAATAATTGTTCGTCATGCGAAATCGGTGCCCTATGGTTACGACAATGATTTTTATCGTGACCTGACAGACCGGGGTGAAAGCGATGCGGTGAAAATTAGTGAAAGGCTTAAAAGTTTGGGCGTTAGTCCCGATTTGGTCATTGCCAGTCCGGCAACACGGACGATGCACACAGCAACTCTTTTTTGCCAAAATTTGGGGTATGCTACTACAAAAATCAGAAAAGAAGAAATACTATACGAAGGTTTGACCACACAAAGCTTTATCGAAATGCTTCAGGCTTTACCCGAAACCGTGCAAACCGTTCTTGTTTTTGGCCACAACCCAACGGTTTATTATTTGGCCTATAACCTGGTGAAATATTTTAACTCCGACATGCCAACCTGTTCGACCGTTGCCGTTGATTTTCAGGTTGAAAAATGGACGGAAGTTTCAGCCCGCATTGGGCAGCTAGCTTTTCAGCTAACGCCCAAAACAGTTTAAATATTCATTCATGCATATTTTCTATACTCCCGATATTTCAGGTAAAACCTACACCCTCGACGAAACCGAATCGAAACATTGTATTCGGGTTTTGCGGCTAAGTAAAGGCGATGAAATAACCTTGGTTGATGGTCGTGGCGGATTTTTTACTGCTGAAATTGCCGATCCGAATCCCAAACGGTGTAAGGTTAATGTAGTCAATTCAGAATTGAATTACGGCCTTCGAAATTTTCAGGTTCAGGTGGCCATTGCTCCTACTAAAAATATTGAGCGTTTGGAATGGTTTCTCGAAAAAGCTACTGAAATTGGGATTGATCGAGTTACTCCACTGCTTTGCCAACATTCTGAACGAAAGGAAATTAAAAACGAAAGACTTGAAAAAGTGATGGTTTCGGCTATGAAACAATCATTGAAAGCGTATTTACCGAAGTTAGTTGAACTAACCAAATTCAATGAATTTATCAAGCAGCCTTTTGAAGGACAGAAATTCATTGCCCATTGCGAGGAACAACACCGTGAGCTTCTTAAAAATGTGATGGAACTCAGCAAAAATTACCTGATTTTAATTGGTCCGGAAGGAGATTTTTCGCCCGAAGAAATTGAATTGGCTATTGCCTTTGGTTTCCTCCCTGTAAGTTTAGGCGACAGTAGACTCCGTACTGAAACCGCCGGTGTGGTTGCCTGTCATACCCTTAATTTGCTGAATGAATAAGATTGCAGGTCGATTGCTACTTCGCTTGCATGGCCTTCCCAGTGGAAACACCATTTTCATTAAATGCATCGATCTGAAACCAATAAACCCTTTTTTTATCGGGGCAGTGAATGGTTAAGCGAGTGTTTTTATACACCTGAAGACTGTGATATAATTTATCTTTATCTGTACCATAACGAATATTGTAGCCTGTTGTATTTGGCTGCTTTTTCCATGACATCTTGATCGCTTGCGGGTCGCGGTAATCTCTTATTGCCCGAAATTCATTTACTTTTCTCGGTTTACGCCCTGATCCTGATCCAAAAATCCGCAAATCAGAAATGGCGAAATTGCCATTGGGGACACGATAATTGGTTATTTTGAGGTACCGCACCTCAACTGGAGTCTTTACTTCTTCATACGGATTTGTTTGGAATTCGATGCTCTTTGTTTTATCGCTCAACTTTTTCCAATTTTTTTTGTCAGTTGAATATTCAATAAAGTATCGGCGAGTATGTGCGGTATCGGTCTTGACGGTTTGGACTACATCTTCAGGAAAAAAAAGTTGAAAGGCATTGAGCGTGCAAACCGAACCTAAATCGACAGTCAACCATTCACCCTTTTTACCGGTTTGTGCACTCCAGAATGTTCCCAAATTTTCGTCAATAGCTGATGTGACAGGGCTTGTTAGCGAGCTTGAAGATGCCTGAGCTGTCAGCTTATCACAAAGCAGTGTCCATTCCGGATCAAGTTTATCTAAATCAGTATTTTTGGAGTTTGGCATGATGATTGGGTAATCGCCAAAATCAGTTTTGGTGAATAAGTTGTCGTCCTTATCGAATCCGGCAGGGAAGAGTCCCAATCTGGATTTGTTTTTTTGATTTTCCGACGTTTTGATGGTTGCAACGTGCCACCAATTACCATATTTATCTACGAAGGTTGAACCATTATTGGCTCCACTTACAAAACCATCTGGCCGATATGAAAATGGATTATTGGCAGCATAGGTAAAAGGCCCTGTAGGAGAATCCGATACATAAACAACGTCGGAATAAGTATTAAATTCTTTGTTTAGCTCAGCACATTGAAAGTAGTATTTCCCATTGTATTTATTCATCCACGAACCTTTAACACTAATCGTACCGGTATTATCCGGATTATTCTTGGTTTTTTTCTGAGCTTTTTTCAATGGATTTGTTTTCTGGCAGACAATTGGGACACCTAGAGGTTCCAATAGATTGTTTGCATCCAATTCGCGCGTCATCACGCCGTCATTATTGGTACATCCATAATAACAGAACACCTTTCCATCAGTATCGGCAAAAACTGCAAAATCGTTGATCTGTGACAATAGGAGCGAATTCCCGTATACTTGCCACTTTCCACTTGCCGGATCTTTAGAGCGGAACATTTTACCACTATTTGATGTAAAGAAATAGAGCCAGTCGCCAATTACAGCAGCTGTGGGTTGGCTGTTCTCGAATGGAAGATCTGGAGTAGTTACAAATTTCCACGAAATTAAGTCGCTGGAAGACCAGTACCCTCCGGCATTTGATGCGAATAGAAAATAGTTGTCCTTGTAAAGAACAATGGTTGGGTCGTCCAAATCACGATTTGAAGGCTGATCTGGAATCAATTGACTACTTAGGTTCAGTGGGTTGCAATAGGTTTGACAGCTTGCTGGGTTTACCTGCATTCCAAGAATAACGATTAATATAAGGAAATAAATCGCAAGCCTTTTTTTCATTTTTACTCTGTTTGTCGTTGTTTTTCGATTATGTCCTAAGAGCCTGTTCAATATCTTCAATCAAATCTTCAACTCCTTCAATTCCAACAGAAAGTCGCATCATTCCAGCGCGGATTCCCATTTTCAATCGTTCATTCTCCGGAAACTCAACATAAATGGTTGAATAGGGATGAATAATCAGTGATTTGTTGTCGTTTAGGTTGGTAGCTCGACGTATGACTTTTAGTCGATTCATAAAGCGGTAGCATTCTTCCTGACTAGCCAGATCAAAAGTCATCACGGTTCCAGGCACACCTCCAAACTGACTGACAGCTAAATCGTAAAATGGCGAATTTTTAAGTCCGGGATAATCGACACGGGTAACTTTTTGATTTTGCTGAAAGAATTCACCCAGTTTCATACAATTCTGATAGCAACGTTCCACACGCAATTCCAGAATATCTAATCCAGCAATCATATAATTGGCTGTATGAGCTGTCATTGGCATCCCCAAATTTCGGTAATAGTTTTTTCGGAGTCGGGCAACAAAAGCATCTTTGCCAAATTTCTTCGAAAAATCCAAACAATTCGGATTTTTCTCCCAACGGTACAATCCATTGTCGATAATCATTCCGCCAACTGCAGTGGCGCCGCCTGAAATAAATTTGGTGGTCGACATCACTTCCACATGCACCCCCAGCAATTTTGAACTGAAGACCGAAGGTGGTGTAATGGTGCTGTCGGCAATCAGTAAAATGCTGTGTTTGTTCGCAATTTCAGCAAGTCGGCTGATGTCTGCAATTTCGAGCTGTGGATTGGTTACAGTCTCAAAGTAAATAGCACGTGTATTTTTGTCGATTAACGGTTCAATTAATTCTGTCTTAGTTGTATCAACAAAGCGGGTTTCTATTCCGTAGGCCGAAAGACTTTGCTCGAACAGCGATAGTGTATGTCCGAAAAGATGCTTTCCTGAAATAATATTGTCGCCCTGCTTGCAAATGGCTAAAATAGCAGCTGAAATGGCTGACATCCCTGAAGATACAGCTAAAACATGGTGCGCACCGGTCAAAGTTCTTACCTTGGTTTCAAAGTATTCGACCGTTGGATTGCTGGTTCGCGAATATGTGTGTGCCGGAAATTCACCACGGAAATTGGCTGCAATATCTTCTGCCGAATTAAATTCAAATGCCACCGATTCGTAAATGGGCATTGCCAATGCATTATGTGGATCTTTTTTTGGAAAAGGTATATTGAGCGAACGAGTGGTAAAATTCTTCATTTCAGTATATTTTGGATTTGACTCTTTTAAACGATTACTTTTCCATTTGGTTTTGGAGTCGAATGGACAAATTTGGTAATTATTTCATAAATACCGTTCATTCTTCAAATTCAAATTCAAGAGACCACGGAAACCATTCAATATTTTTATCTTTGGGCAACCAAAAAAATCGAGATCAAAGTGTCGCAGTTGGTTATTACTTTTGTTCTGATATGAGAAAGCTTGGATTGATATTGTTGATTTTATTGCCGATGATGGGTTTTTCGCAAGCCAAATCAGTAAAAGTTGCTGTGATGAAATATAATGGCGGCGGCGACTGGTACGGCAATCCAACTTCAGTACCTAACCTGATTGCTTTTTGCAACGAAAACCTGAAGACAGACATTGACACAGAACCAGGAACTGTTGAGCCGGGAAGTCCTGATCTGTTTAATTACGCTTATGTTGATTTAACAGGTCATGGAAATGTGTATTTCTCGGAAACCGAAGTCGCCAATCTGCGAATGTACCTCGAATCGGGTGGTTTTCTGCAAATCAGCGACAATTACGGGCTCGATCCGTTTATTCGCCGCGAGATGAAAAAGGTTTTTCCCGAACTCGATTTTATTGAACTCCCCTTTGATCATCCCATTTATCATCAGAAATATCAGTTCCCCGGTGGACTGCCGAAAATACATGAGCACGACGGAAAGCCTGCTCAGGGATTTGGCCTGATTTATAAAGGTCGGCTGGTGTGTTTTTACAACTACGAATGCGATTTAGGCGATGGCTGGGAAGATCGGTCAGTTCACAATGATCCGGAAGATGTTCGCCAGAAGGCTTTGCAGATGGGTGCAAATATTATTTCGTATGTGTTTAATCAATAGCGAAAATTAAAGACTCAAAACATACATACAATAGAAAAAGAACTCAATTATGAAGGTTATAGGAATTAACGGAAGTCCACGCAGAAGTGGCAACACAGGAATTTTAATACAGACAGTTTTTGAAGAACTTGAAAAAGAAGGCATCGAAACCGAGTTTATCCAACTTGGAGGTAAGCTGGTTCATGGTTGCACTGCTTGCGGAAAATGCGGAGAAGTAAAAAATGGCCGTTGTCAGGTTAAAAACGACTTCCTGAATGAAGTAATTGCCAAAATGGTTGTAGCCGATGGTATTATTCTGGGTTCGCCGGTTTATTTTGCCGACATCACCACTGAAATGAAGGCATTGATTGATGTTTCAGGGTATGTAACCCGCAGTAACGGACATTTGTTGCGCCGTAAAGTAGGAGCAGCAGTTATTGCTGAACGCCGCGGTGGTGCAATACACGCATTCGAAACCCTCAATAACTCTTTTCTGATCAACCAGATGATTGTGCCCGGATCGAGTTACTGGAACTTTGCTTTTGGCGTTGCCCCGGGCGATGTTTTAAAAGACGAGGAAGGAATGCAAACCATGCATACTTTGGGCGAGAATATGGCTTGGTTGATGAAAAAATTGGCCCTTTAAAGCCTTAGCTTTATGTAATTGTTGATTTTGAGAAATAAGGAACAATAAATAATTCTCATCGAACCGGAATAGCATGCTATTCCGGTTTTTTTGTTTCTGGAATTCTCTAAACCGATCATGGGATTGTCTTACCGCAATTGAAGACAGCTTTATATCAGGAGTAATTCAACTGATATTATTTTAAATTCAGGACAGGCTGAATCGGTGCGGTGTTTAACTATTTCAAGATAAAATGAATCAAAACTGAAAATGCAAGCATCTGAAAATCAGTTTCAGAATCTGAAGATTCAGATGAACATATTTTGAATTCAATCTGTTAAGGTACTATTGGAAAAAATCTTCATTAATACCTTAAACTCAATCAATGAAAAAAATTCTCCTTTTTTCAATGTGTGTTCTGTTTTCGATTTCCTATGCACAATCCCAAATAAAAACGAAACCACCAGAAAAGGCGCCCAGCCAACAGGATATTCAGCAAATGATGAAAGAAGCTCAGAATGCAATGGATGAAGGTATGAGTCCTGAGGATAAAAAGTTGATTGAAAATATGGGCGTTAAATTACCATCAATGAATAATATACACGTGGCAACTGACCAGCAATTGCAAGCTGGATTAGATGCAGAATCTACTATTGTTCCTGTAAAAGATGTTGCGAGAATTAATAAAGCATTATCCATAAGTTTAAGCGACGCGGAAATGCCTGCATATATTGATAAAGTTCAAGTACTTGTGACAAAAAAAATGAGGCCTGACTATGTGACCAAGGCTGATGAAATTTATAATTCAATTTCTCAAAACAGTTCTTCTCCACAAGCTGTAAGCCAGTATGCAATTGGTGTTCTGATTGAAGGCCAACCCATGCTCGCAATTTACCTGTTAGGTAAATCCTGTAGAAGGCTTCCCGATGCTGATAACCTGAATAATTACGCCGCTATACTTACGAATTTAGGTGCCGAACAATTGGCTATTCCCATATTAAATAACCTAAATACTCGTTATCCTCAAAATAGCACAATCCTCAATAATATTGGACAGGCATGGTTTGGATTGGGTGATATAGAAAAAGCAGATGAAAGTCTCGACAAGGCTATCCGCATCTATGCTTATCATCCTCAGGCAAATTTCACCAAGTGCCTGATTGAAGAAAGTAAAGGGCACATACCACATGCTGTTGAAGCCGCAATTAAGAGCATAAAATATGGCTATAGTCCTAAAAAAGCCAGCAAACTTGAGAAATTAGGATATAAATTAAAAAGCGATGATGTAGATTGGGAACCACCATTGCCACACGATGATCTGGGTCTTGCAAAATTCAAATGGCCAGCTTACCCCCAAAGTGTCGAAGAAAGTGGACAACTTGAACTTGAATGGGAGGAGTTCAGGGAAAAATGCAACAGTAAAATAAGCGAGTTGCAGGTTCAGCAGGAATCGTTGGAAAAACAGATGTCAGAACAACAAGAAATACGCACGAAACAAACCCTTCAGGCAAGCCAATCAGGAACCCAAGTTCCACTTTACCCGGAAATGACAGATAAGGCTATTGTAAAATTGGGTCCAACAGTTCAAGGATTTGACGCAGAAAGCAATTATATTTTTGCCGATAAACTGCAATCTGTTATGGTTGCTAAAGGGCAATTGGATGAATTGGAAAACGTCGAAAGAACAGATATGGAGGCCTTAAATAAAAAATACAAGGATCAGTTTGGTGAAGGGAAACCTAATCCATATAAAGAGGCCTGTAAAGATGAAAATGATATCAGAAATAAATTTTTAAGCGAAGCCAATACGGTGATGCAGCATACTGAGCGGGTTTATTTAAATGCTGTAAGCAGCCAGACAGATAAGCTACTCTACTTCCGTAAATATACTCAATGGCCTGATGAATATGCGTGGACAACCGTCGTTGCCCAAATCAGTTGGCTTACCATGATCAGCAGGCAAGTAGTTTCGTTTCGAAATAAAAGCGAGTACTGCAGATATGCACAGAATGATGAAAAGCCTAAAATGGATTCATTGCAGAATTTTGACGACGTAGCCTGCAAATACATCAGCACAACAAATCTGGGATGCTTTTCAATTACATCGCAATGCAGTCGGCTGATTGGTAATTTTGATTGCGGAGGGGTAACAATCAATATGAAACAGAATGATGAGACCGACAAGTTTTCCGGAAATATCTATGTGGGAGCAAGTAAAGGCGTAAGTGTTGGAAAGGGTCCACTTTCTGCTGAGGCTGAACTTACAGCTGCCGTGGGAATTGAACTGAGTGAAAGTGGCAAGACTGATTTTGTTGGTAAAGTCGGTGCAAATATAAACGTTGCCGGGCAAACAGTAGCTGGTGTTGAAGGAAGAGCTAGTGTTAACAGCGGTCCAAGAGTTAGTGGTCAAGGAATGTTTTCTGGAATTGATAAGTGATGTAAATCAAATAGTTAATCAATAATTAGAATTGCTATGAAACAATTATTTCTAATATTGGGAATATTCATTGTACAATTTTCCTCTGCACAGGATTGTACTCCGGAATTATTGCTTCAAAAACCCGGCACCTGGAAAGCTGGAATACAGGGATCGATTAATGGTGTAAGTGCTACAGATATAGTAAAAGAAAAATCAGTACTGGCAGCGATACATAAAATGGTGAACACAAATTACAGTCCCAAAGGATGTCAGGTGCTTTACAGCAATGCGTATAGTAAATATCCCAGTGCCGGTGATGTATGGATTGCTGACCCTTATCATTATACCATGTATATCCTTCCCTTTTTATGCGATAATAAAAGCACTGATATATCAAAATATACTGTAGCTATAGCATCAGGAACAAATGTTGCTATTTCTGCCAATGAGATTTCATGGTTAAATATGTTTGCTGCAACTATTCACGACGAATTCAGGGGCTACTATAAACTGGTAGACAGACCGGTTAAAAAAGACGGATACTATTATTTCGGTAAAGATAAGGTTGATCCGGAACAAGATTTAGTTGAATACCAATGGCTGATTACTTATAACGATACACTTCCATTTGCCTACCTCAGCCGGAAGGAATATCTATTGATACTAAGGAAAAGATTAGAAAAATCGGTAAAAGAAAGTCCGGGTGAAAAGGAATATTATCAGCAATTTTTCGATAAAATCAGTGAATATTTGACAAGACCAGAAGACGAATTGAATCAAACTGCCATTTGCATGTGGAACGATGAAGAGCGGTTTAATGGTTTTGTGGAAGAAGGTACCAAAGGTTCTTTTATCGCCGTTAAACCAAACCTGAACTACTACAATAAAAAGCTTCCAATGTCATCACCACAGTTTTTCACAGTAGTTTATACAGTAAGCCAGGGCGAGGCGGTATTTGATGAAAATATTGCAGCAATAAAAGCAGCTGTTGATTTTGGAAAACTAAAAAGTATGTTGGGAAAATAATTTTATAACGATACCGAAATGAAAAATTAAAACCATGATAATCAATTAATCTTAAAAAAAATGACCATGAAAAAATATTTTTGTATTGCAGTAATGTTAGGATTTTATTTAGTCTCAAGCGGGCAATTTATGAATAAACTCTATAACAAAATAGAAAATAAAGCTACGCAAAAGGCAAATTCCAAGATTGACAAAAAAATTAACGAAACCATTGACAATGGCATTGATAGCATTTCGCATTTTCCAAAGAATGACACTGAAAAAAAGCAAAGTGATGTTAATAAGGAAATTACATCTGGCAAAAATGAGTCGTCAGTGTCCTCTTTAAATGGTAACAATCAGGATAAAACCGCATACAAATCAAAATTCGATTTTGTTCCGGGCGATAAAGTTATGCTATGGGAAGATTTTGCTGAAGATGCGATAGGGGATTTTCCAGTGAATTGGAACACAAATGGTTCCGGGGAAGTGGTAACCATCGATGGATCGGATGGGAAGTGGCTAATGATGCAGAAAGCTTCAAATTTCACTTTAAACAAGCTTTTAAGCCTTTCCGAAAACGTCACCATCCAGTTTGATGTAATGATTACGGTGCCTTTTAATCGGCTTTCCAACCCCCTTTATTTCGGGATATGTGATGTTAAAAATCCCAAAACCTATATAAACTCTACCCATCATAGCTTGGACGGCAATGACAATGCTGTTTTTTGGATAGTTATGCATCCTGGTGAACAAAAGTCTAATTCAAATGGATTTGGAAACTATTTAATGTACTATAATTCAGCAAGTAATATCGTTACTGAAAAAATTGATCTTCCGGATTTTATGGATGCAAAAGAAAAGCTTCCGTTAAAAATTTCCATTTGGAAACAGAAACAGCGAATCAGGGTATATATGAATGAGAACAAAATAGTTGATTTACCCCGGATTTTACCCGCAAATATGAATGTAAATGCACTTATTTGGAAAACAGAGGTCAACCAGGAT
>Ga0302292_1002292_pt1 | contig 11550 bp, 9 predicted proteins | sample III_Fen_N2_1_FD_194553 | JGI IMG/M metagenome (GOLD analysis project Ga0302292, IMG submission 194553) | Peat permafrost microbial communities from Stordalen Mire near Abisko, Sweden - III_Fen_N2_1 | ecosystem: Environmental > Terrestrial > Soil > Wetlands > Permafrost | place: Sweden: Abisko...
CACATACCTCATCACTCGTACCGGCTCAGACCGGGAAACGAGCACCTTACCATCGAGGATGTTTTGTGCGATTGGGCGGGAACCTTCCGGCTCTTTGCCTTCATCACACATTTTCATCCAATGGAATGTATACTCGTGTATCCGTTCATTGAGGATAAAATACCAGGGCATGAAATAGACGCCAATCGTCCGTTCCCAAAACCCAAGTTTCTTATTTTTGTCGTGTTTGATTTCACCTGATGTCTCGTCGAAGTATGCGCGACCGTCCTCGTCTTTGTAGTTGATGAGAACTTTTTCGATGTTTCCACCCTGTCCACCACGAAGGACGAATTTAATATCGCCATTTGTAGCAGCAGAGAAGAGGATATCTTGGTCTTTGAGGTTATCAATAACTCTGGGTATGTTGAATGCGATGAGTATCAAGACGGTGACGCCCAGAACCACCAGAATCAACAGCGCCCAGGGTGTATTAAGGATCGAGAGAAAATCTCCCCATCCGAAGGTTGCTAACAGTTGTGTTTTCATATGTTTCCTTTTTTCAAAAAGCTCTTTTGTGAACGGGTGGGGAAGTGCGGAATGCACCCCTTACCACCTATTCATCTCCTCAGTAATAATACCATATTTATTTACAAAAAGCAAGATGTGTGTCTTTGTATATACACAGGTGCAAAAAAGGCTTTGTAGAGCCGTTTTTATAATAAAAAAACCTGACATGTGGGGTTACGTGTCAGGTTTCTATGATTTGTAGGAGAGATCGTATTGCGTCAGGAATACGTTCACATTCCATTTTTGGGATGAAGATATCTGCACCGTGATCGTGTGGAACTGCATCAGTTGATATGAGGAGTGTTGGAATCATCCTCGTTTTCGCTTCGTTGATGAGTGCCTTACCAAAACCGTCAGACAAACACCAGTCAGTTATAACAATATCGGTGTCTGGTGCGTTTTCTGCGATGAGCTTGAGGCCGGTACGTACACTATTTGCGGTGAGAACAATTGATCCTGGATGGTGGCGTTCGAGAAATATCCTGAACGTCTGCCTACAGAAGTAATGATCGTCGATGAGAAGTATTTTCATAGAGAGGAGAACTGGTTTCGTTCCGAATAATACTCCCTTTCTTGTTGTTGTCTATATTGTTTGTTAGCGTGTTACTTTGTGTTAATCTGGTTGGTGTTGGTATCTGCCCAGGTGGCGGAATGGTATACGCAGAGGACTTAAAATCCTCGGTCCGTTAAACGACGTGCGGGTTCAAGTCCCGCCCTGGGTACCAATACAAAAATCGGCCATAAGCCGATTTTTGTATTGGTACCCAGAGATACAGTGCGGGGCACTGTATCGGGCGGGACTTGAAGCCCGGTTGAGCATTTTTTCGAGTTACTCTTTAACGAAGAAAAAATCCAACCGTGGGTACTGGTCCTGTAAGGACCAAGTCCCGCCCTACCGGCAAGTTGAAAGGCGAGGTCAAGATTCCCGCCCTGTGTGTGGTTTTAAATCCATTGTAAAATAGTAGCCATGATTTCGAATCATGTATTTCCTCAGTTGATTGCTATACCTCTCATGATTAGTGTCCTACTACTTAATCTATTTTCAATTTTCGTAACCCATAATTTTACTTTTCTATACTATGTTATATGGCTCGGTGTGTTCGGTTTTCTCTTTTTGAAATACCAAGGGATTATTGGTGATTTTTTAGTCAGAATACGCATTCCTCATTTTTTAAAGTTCGTCATACTTGGGTACGGGTCTGTATTTCTCGAGGAGGTGATAGTTGCATTAGTCCACGCTCTTACTGAGGGCTTTTCATTGTCAAGGTTTTTTGAGCTTGTTTCCCAATTCTACATTTTTAACTTCATAGCTTTCACTGGGTTCATACTTTGTTGGTACTTTTTAATAAAGTACATTCGATATTCAAAAATTGATCTCTTTCTCATCGTCGGTATGTGGGGTTTGTTTTCAGAACATGTTTTTGGGTTTATTTTTTCAAATTTTGTTATGGGGATGTTGCTTGTTTTACCAACGATGAGTACATATAACCTTATCATTGCACCTGCTCTTTTGGGCGCTGCAAAAAATAGTGCGAAAGAGATTTCGGTATGGAAAAGATACGTATATTCATTTCTTATTTTATTCATTTCCTCAATTCCTTTTATCGTCTTACTTGTTTCATTGAGGTCTCATTTTCCAGCAGTCTTTCCTTCATGTGAATATATTCCGTGTGGATTTAGTAAATAAAAAACTGCATTTGCAGTTTTTTATTTTGTGCTGTGGGAGGGACTCGGTCACGGATAATTTCTGCTGAAAATTTCCGCAATCCCGGCTCGGTGCCGTTGCGCCTACATCTTTCTCGTCCCGCCGTCGCCAGTTTTACCAATAAGGGAATTTGTTGGTAAAGGCTATCAATGTGGGCACGGAGGGACTCGAACCCTCAACTCTTGCGAGATACGCTTCTGAGACGTACGCGTATACCAGTTCCGCCACGTGCCCGGACAGGAGAGACTGTACCATTTTTCACTCAAACAAAAAACCTCAGGTTTTTAATTCTGAGGTTTGTATGCACTATTTTTTTTATCCGAAGTTATTGTTCCTCCGTCGAGCAGTATTGTGCGGTGGGTGAGTGCTGCGTACTCGGGTTCATGGGTCACCATCACAATTGTCTGGCCATTTTTATTCAAATCAAGGAACGTTTTAAGGACGTGCTCAGATGTTTCTTTATCAAGGTTTGCTGTCGGTTCATCAGCAAAAAGAATCTGTGGGTTGTGTCCAATTGCCCGCGCGATTGAAACACGTTGCTGTTGACCTCCAGAGAGCTGGCTGGGGAGGTTGTTGGCCTTATCTAGGAGGTCCACTCGTTTAAGGGCCTCGGTCGCTTTTGCATAGGCTGTTTTTTTATCGAGTCCTTGCATTAAAAGGGGGACAACAACATTCTCAATTGCATTGAGTTCGGGGACGAGTGCGTAATCTTGAAACACATATCCAAGACGGTTGAGGCGAAATTGGGTGCGTTCACGGTTTCCTAGTTTCAAAATATCTACACCGTCAATTTTAATTGCGCCTGAATCGGGATGGTCAAGGAGACCTAATTGATAGAGGAGTGTTGATTTACCTGATCCTGATCGTCCTGTGATGGCGACAAATTGTCCTCGCTCAACCTCAAAGGAAAGTCCTTTGAGGACGACGAATTTATTTCCGGCGGTGGTATATGACTTAACGAGGTTATGTACGTATATCATGTTTTAATTATTTATCGACCAAGAATGGCATCGAGAGTGTTTTGTTTTACGACCATTCGAGCTGGTATGTATCCTGCTATGAGTGTGGCGAGGAAGAGCAATCCAGCACGAATAAATGTCCCAGACAGTGTTGCTACAAGGATTCCATCAGAGAAGGGAAAATTGATAGGATGGGCATCAAAAAATGGTTTAAGTATTGCAAAAACAATTATAAATCCTATAACAGTTCCTACTACGGCGTAGAGTAATGATTGGCACACATAAGCAATTTCAATTGCCATTGAGTCGATGCCAATACCTTTGAGAATACCGATAAACTTGCGTCGCGTGATTGCATTGATAAAGATGACAATAAAGATGGTGATACAGGCAACGACGAGGCCGATGGCGCTAATCATTGAACCCAACATAGCGAATGTTTGCTTGATATCTTTGAGAAATTTCGGTTCACCTTCCTCGAATGTTTGAATTGTGGCAAATTTATCAAAACCTTGTGCGACAAGTTGTTGTTTAACGGCATCAGCACTTACTCCAGGTTTTAACTTTATTGCGATTTCACCAACGTTGTAATCAGTGCGTCCTGACATTGAACGCAGTTGTGAATCAGTCATGTAAATGCGTCTATCAATATCATCCACCTTGCTCTTGATGATTCCTTTTACTGTCATCTCACGCGAAATACCATTAAATTTAATACGAACTTTTGAACCAATCTCGACATTTTTGAGAGCGGGCATTGCTGTTGATTCAAAACCGAGATATTTGATGAGTAGGTTGCTACCGAGGAGCACTTGGTCATAATCGTTTTGCTCAAGGTAGGAACCTTCGATGACGTATTTAGAAAGACCTGTCATTTTTTCTTCACGTGCAGGGTCAATTCCTGTGAGCACGGTACCCGCGCTCTCCACTAGGTCGGTTTCCTTCCTTCTTGTTTTATAGTTTGCTTCAACGGTCGCACCTTGAAGATATCGGTCAGAATAAGCTGCTACATCGGGTGATGCAGCTATGGCAGCGGTTAATTGTGATGACCTCTCTATATACTCTTTTTCTTTGAGGCGCGTGATACCAACGTCTCCAATATGACGCTCTCTGACTGCGACGGTTGCACCTTCAATGAGTCCGACTAAAATACCAGACACCACCACCAAGTTGAGGAAGGTGAGTGTCATGATAAAAATAATGAGGAGGGTGGTCCATTTACTACTCCTCTTTATTTGGCGGAACGCAAGAAAAAGGCCGACGCGTATAGCTGTTAGTGTTTCTTTTGAAGATAAGAAAAGTCGTTTCATCGCCGATTATTGTAGCATATGGACTTATTGGTTAATGTGTTAATAAAAAAACAAACGCCACAGCATTTGTTTTTTTATTTCTCTCACTTGTCGTCACAGATAATTTTTCGCCGTCGCTCAAAATTTCCGCGACCCTGACTCGCCGTGTTTCGTGGCGAAACACAAGGCTTCCGCCTCGGACAAGCTAAAACCGCACAGCAGTGTGCGGTTTCTTAACGCTTGTCCGCCCTGTAGGGATCGAACCTACGACCTTATCCTTAAGAGGGATCTGCTCTACCAGCTGAGCTAAGGGCGGATGTATAAAACTGTTTTCCGCGTACTTTGCTGTATACCTACCAAAACAGCTAAGGGCGGATGAAAAATATCCTAACGCATTTTTAATTTTTTTGCTAGTTAGGATACCTTTGTGAGGCCTAGGCCGGGATCGAACCGGCGCATAACAGTTTTGCAGACTGCTGCGTTAACCAACTTCGCCACTAGGCCGAAACCAGGGATAAGTATGCCTTATCAGCTGATTCAAATCAAATTACACTACCTCTATAGTACAGAGTAATGTGATTTAAATGATACCTTCAATTTTTTGACGGTTCTTTTCTCCGCGATCAATTTCGAAATCAAAGAAAGGAATACGCGAGAGGCGAGCCTTTTCTTTTACATAGTCTCGGAAATCAGATCTTGAGCGTTTAAGGAAATCAATTGCAGCTTCTTCTTTACCTTCGGGGAGTATTGAAACAGAAATAATTGCACGCTCTGCTTCACGGTCTACATCAACCCCGGTGACGGTGATAATAGAAAGCCTGTTTGATTCTCGAATCAAAAATTCATTAGCGAGACGTCGTATTTCAGTTCTTAGTCGTTCTTGTTTAGGAAGTTCCATGTGTTTTATTGTTTTTCTACAAGGGTGTAATCGCGAATAATATCTCCTGGCATTATCTCAATTGAACATTCAATCATAGTTCCAAACTCATATCCTTCACGGACTTCATCGGTGCGTTCTTTTTGTTGCTGAAGTTCTCGAATAACCCCTTCTCCAACAAGATTTTCGCGACGCATGACTTTTACTTTATGTCCGAGGTGGATTCCATCTTTGATTACTTTTCCTCCACAAATCTGTTTGTCTTTATTCTTGCTAAAGCATTTAAGGATTTTCGCTTCACCTGATATCTCCTCGACGGTAATTTTAGGCGCATTTGCTTTCGAATATTCATCGAGCCATTCGGTCAGTTTGTAAATAATCTCGAATGTGTGGACAGGGATGTGCATGCGGTCCGCGATTGAACGTGCCTGCGGGTCGATTTTGACGTTGAATCCGAGCGCCACAGCTCCTTCAGTACCCGCAATCATTTTGAGGTCAGCCTCTCCAATGTCGCCAATACCAAGGTTTACTAATTTGATTGAGACACGTTCATGGCGGATTTTCGCGAGTTCGTGTTCGAGGGCTTCAGCACTTCCTCGGGTATCTGCCTTCACCACAACAGGAATAACACGTTTAGATGCATCTTCGATTATTTGTTCGTTTGGATTAACGAGTACTACTTTTTTATTTTTTGCGACGCGAGTTTTTTCTAGAGCTACCACTGCTTCAGCTTCTTTCTTTGTTTCATAACATTTAAAAGGTTCTCCAACATCAGGAACTGAATCCCAACCCAAGATGCGGGCAGGGGATGATGGTCCTACTGATTCAACTCGCTTACCAAGGTGATTTTCAATAGAGCGGAGTGGTGCGAGACTTACTCCACAGACAATGAATGCACCTGATTTGATTTCACCATCCTTCACAATAACTGTTGCTGAAACACCGCGTTTAGCATCACGCTCGGTTTCAATAACAAAACCTTCTGCTGGTACTCCGAGGTTTCCTTTGAGGCCTGCGACTTCTGCTGTAAGGAGAATAAGGTCGAGTAGTTCTTCAACCCCTTGCCCGGTTTTTGCCGAGATGAGGGAGTAAGAAACATCACCACCATATCCTTCGAGGTAGATACCGTTTTCAGCTAAGGTTAATTTTGTCTGCTCAGGGTTTGCATTTGGTTTGTCGATTTTATTGATTGCAACAATAAAAGGAATTCCAGCTTTTACGATTGCTGAATGAGCTTCCATGGTCTGGCGTTTTACTCCATCTTCTGCGGATACAACGAGAATTGCGATGTCTGCGACAACAGCGCCACGTTCACGCATTTTTTGAAATGCCTCGTGTCCTGGGGTGTCGAGGAAAGTGATATTTTTTTTATTTCCTTCTACGTCGGTCCTTACGACTTCGTACGCCGAAATACTCTGGGTAATTCCACCCGCTTCGGTATCAACAACGTTTGATTTTCGTATGAAGTCGAGGAGGGTCGATTTACCGTGGTCAATGTGTCCCATGACGCACACTATCGGTGATCGCTCTACTGTTTTTTTATCTGGTGTTGTGCTCATGGTAGTGATAATTAATGTAGTTTTTGTTTTGAAGCCTCGAGTGCCTGATGCTCTTCTTCCGAGAGTTCTATACTTGATGTGAATGCTTTGATTGGTTTAGCAAACACTGAGGTTCTTTCCCGTGAGGAGATGCTCGATATGATGACACCGTCGCCATGTTCATTGAGAATCGCACTTGCGAAGCTCTGGTTACCACCCAATCCTTCACCTTTGAAAGCATTGAATCGTATGGTTTCGATTGCTTGTGCCGATTTTGAAAGTCTCGTCTCAACTGTTTTAAAATATCCTTCAGCTTTTTTTGAGAAAGTCTCAAGTTTTTCTATATCTTTCGACATGGTGTTGAACGAATCTTCAAGACTTTTTGCATCTCTACCCTTGAGAAGTCTTGAAACCCTTACATGGAGCCAAATAACTATTCCGAGGAGTATGAGGATAAGGAGGGCTCCAGACGACACGATGACAATTGTTTCGAGGGACATCATAGAAAATCATACTAGCCCGAAATCAACTCTTATTCAATAGGTTTCAAGCTGTTTTGGTGCGTAGTTGTGTTTCGAACCCTTTTTTACTACATTGGAGACATGTTCAAAGGATTTCCTTATGTTACGAGGCGAGTCTATTGTGATGCCGCCTCAACGACACCTCCATCACGACGAGTGAGGTGCGCTCTGCGAAAGGTGCATGGCGTGTTTGGTAATCCTTCATCGATCCATAAAGAAGGTGTACGGGCACGCGATATCCTTCATACTATGCGTACTCGGGTTGCAAAAGTGGTGGGTGTTCGTGTAAATGAGATTATTTTTACAGGGAGTGGTACTGAATCAAACAACATTGCAATACAAGGTTTTATAAATGACCTGGTGGAAAAAGGTTTTGCACTCAACGGCTTACATGTCATCACGTCTGCTCTTGAACACTCGTCAGTTTTAAAACCCCTTCGTGCCCTCGAGCAAAAAGGTCTCAAGGTGACATATCTCGATGGTGCACCTGACGGAGTCATTCGTGAGCAGAATATAAGAAAGTCTCTCACAGAAAATACAGCTCTTGTAGTTCTGTCATATGTGAATAGTGAGGTTGGTACCATTTCATATATTCAAAAAATCGGTGCTCATTTACGGGCAATTCGACTTAAACGTGTAGAAGAGGGGAATAATGTGCCTCTTATGTTTCATCTTGATGCAAGTCAGGCACCTCTCTATCTACCGCTCGACGTCGAGCGCCTCTATGTTGATTCAATGACTCTCGATGGTCACAAAATAGGAGGGCCAAAAGGGATCGCATGTCTCGCTATTCGTGACAGAATCAATCTCTCTCCAATTATCTATGGCGGTGGTCAGGAAAAAGGTCTTCGTCCAGGAACGGAGCCTCTCGGTTTGATTGTTGGATTTACAAGTGCCCTCGAAGAAGCTCAAAAAGGGAGCGAAGAGCGATCAATTCGTGTAAAAAAAGTTCGTGACGAATTACTCCGTCTCATCTCTAAAGAATTACCAGAAGCTGTAATTAACGGCAGTCTCGAAAGACGTGTTGCTAATAACATCAATATCTCAATACCCGGAATTGATCCCGAGTTTGTGGTGTTAAAAATGGATGCGCACGGTGTGGCTATTTCTACCAAGAGTTCATGTCTCAAAGGTGAAGAGGAATCCTATGTGGTATTTGCACTATCTAAAGACCACGAGAGGGCCCGTACAACACTCCGCTTCACCTTCCTTCAAAATGCATCTATTCGTGATGCTCGCCGTGTGTTTCAGGTATTAAAACGAGCCGTAACGCCACGAGTTTGATTCCTTTGTTTTACTAGCGTACTATTGAAAACATTATGGACATGGAACATCTGACCAAACACCAAATAGTCCTTGTTGCGCTTCTGGTGAGTTTTGTCTCATCAATTGCTACGGGTATTGTTTGTGTGACGCTTTTAAGCCAAGAGCCTCAACCGGTTACGCAAACAATCAACCACATTATTGAACGCACTATCGAGAAAGCGTCTCCTTCGGCGACGGGGGATAAAACTGTCACAAAAGAAACCGTTATTGTTGCCGAGGATGATGCCGTGGTGAGTGCCATAGCGCAGACTTCAAAGGTGGTCGTACGTGTTCTCTCGGACGACAACACAACCGATCAATTTATAGGTCTCGGTATATCAGTTTCGAAAGATGGAAAGGTTGCCGCTCGTATACCAAGTGGGTATAGGAACTTTAAATTACGTTATCCGGATGGCGGTGTATATCGTGCCCAACTCGTTTCATACAGTGATGAGGATCAAATAGGCTTTCTTACTGTTGTGCAAAATCCTGTCGGAAAAGATTTTCCAGTCGGAACGTTTATGGATTCATCAAACGCCAAGCTTGGACAGAAAGTGATAGCTATCACCGGTGATGAGAGTGATACCGTCACCACTGGAATCATCTCGAACATATCATCTCGTGTGAATGGTACGAGGCAACGTATTGAGGTCGGTATCTACGGAAACCGTTTTTTCTCTAACTCAATCATCGCAAACCTTTCAGGCGAAATCGTCGGTTTGAAAATTGGTTCAGAATCTGAAGATGGATATGTTCCATCAAATGTCATAAAGTCTATTATTAAATAGTAGCTAACCCTTCGTTCAATATTTATGCCCCCATTCAATCACTTCACCCCAAAGGCCAAGGAAGCAATTCGTCGCGCCCATGAAATTGCAATCGAGCGAGGAGTTCATCATGTGAATCCACTCCACTTGCTTGCTTCTCTTGTTCTCCAAGAAGAGACTCCTCTTTTTGATGTGTTTGATCGACTTGATGTTGATTCTGTAGAACTTACCGATGCCATCCTTGATGAAATAGAGAGCGGTGCTCCGGTTGGCACAGTGTCTGCCTCGATGCAGGTGTACCTTACCCCAGAGCTTGCGTCCATTATCGAAGGATCAGCAAAAATTGCTGCCGCATTCAAAGATGAATTCATCTCAGTTGAACATCTTTTCCTTGCCCTCTTTGATGCACCATCGGGTGCGCAGGAGCTTTTGCTTAAATTTAGAATTGATAGGCAGAGTGCGGTGAAAGGTATTGAAGCGATACGTGAAGCTCAGAAATCAGGAGGCGATGCTGCATCCGGCGCAAAAGGCGGATCAAAAAGGCTCAAATCTCTCGCAAAATATGCAAAGAGTCTTACCAAAATGGCGCTCGAGAACAAACTCGATCCTGTCATTGGGCGTGATTCTGAAATCAACCGTATTATTCAGATATTGTCGCGACGCACAAAAAATAATCCGCTTTTGATTGGTGAAGCCGGGGTGGGTAAGACAGCAATAATTGAAGGATTGGCTCTCCGCATGGCGATGGGTGATGTCCCTGAGTCGCTTCGCGACAAAGAGCTTGTTTCACTCGACCTGGGACTCCTCCTCGCTGGCACAAAATATCGTGGTGAATTTGAAGAACGATTGAAGGCAATCATGAAAGAAATAGAGAAGTCAGACGGCAGGATTATTCTCTTTATTGATGAAATTCACACCATTGTCGGCGCGGGCGCTGCCGAAGGATCAATGGATGCATCGAACATGCTCAAACCTGCACTCGCTCGTGGTGAGCTTCGTGCTATTGGTGCGACGACTCTCAAGGAGTATCAGAAACACATTGAGAAGGACCCTGCATTCACCCGACGGTTTCAGCCAGTGTACGTTTCAGAACCTTCTGTCGAAGATGCGATTTCAATTTTACGTGGAATTAAAGATAAATATGAGCTTTATCACGGTGTTCACATTACCGACGATGCTATTGTCGCTGCGGTAAACCTTTCATCGCGTTACATTACCGACCGATTCCTTCCCGATAAAGCTGTTGACCTTATTGATGAGACATCTTCATCTCTCAAGATTTCGCTTGAGAGTATGCCTCCACACCTCGAAGAGACAAGGCGTAAAATTATGCGTCTCGAAATTGAACGTGAGGCTCTCAAAAAAGAAGAGAGCTCATCAAAGGGGACACGTGATCGTGTGAAAGTTATTGAAAAAGAAATCGAGACACTTCGCGCAAGCACAGGTGACCTTGAAACTCGTTGGAAGAGTGAGAAAGACCTCCTTTCAGGCATAAAGACAATAAAGAAATCACTCGAAGGGTTACGTATTGAATCAGAATCAGCGGAATCAAAGGCAGACCTTTCACGTGCAGCTGAAATTCGCTATGGAAAAATTCCAGTCCTCGAAAAAGACTTGGAATCAAAATCACGAAAGCTTAAAAAACTTCAGGGTGGAAACAGAATTCTCAAAGAAGAGATAACCGAAGAGGATATTGCGACTGTGGTTTCAAAGTGGACTGGCATTCCAGTAAATCGCATGCTTGAAGAGGAAATGAGCAAGCTTGTCCGTATGGAAGAAGAGCTCACCCAGCGTGTGGTAGGTCAGGCTGAGGCTGTGAAAAAGATTGCGGACACCATCAGGCGTGCTCGTGCTGGTATTGCGGATCCAAATCGCCCTATTGGTTCGTTCCTTTTCTTGGGTCCAACCGGTGTTGGTAAAACCGAGCTCACCAAAGCTCTTGCTGAGTTTATGTTCGATGATGAGAAGTCCCTTATTCGTGTCGACATGTCAGAGTTTATGGAAAAGCACTCGGTCTCAAAGCTTATTGGTGCGCCTCCAGGA
>Ga0302292_1002300_pt1 | contig 11531 bp, 6 predicted proteins | sample III_Fen_N2_1_FD_194553 | JGI IMG/M metagenome (GOLD analysis project Ga0302292, IMG submission 194553) | Peat permafrost microbial communities from Stordalen Mire near Abisko, Sweden - III_Fen_N2_1 | ecosystem: Environmental > Terrestrial > Soil > Wetlands > Permafrost | place: Sweden: Abisko...
AGTTTCAATTTCAATGTATCTGACTTTAAAATTTTATTTTTTCACATTTCAGAGGCAGGGGAGAAGTAAGAATTCAAAAGATATAAAATAAGCCATTATATAGTTCCAACTACTTAAACTAAATTTAGAGTAGGTAAAATTACCCCCTAAACAGAACATTCAACAAAAGTCACTATAAAAATGGCATTTCAAAAAAAAGAGGATATATATAGGAAAACTTTGGAAGAAATCATGATACTTTTTGATTGATTTTTTTGTTTGATAATTTATTTATTTTAATATTTGAAGCTCATAAAAGCCTATTTATCTCATAAAACAACACAAATTAACTAATGCATACCATAAATCAGGTATAAAAATGCCCTACTATAGGTATTTCGGGTATTGCAAATCTCATCTATTTTTGCAAAGTAATAATAACCCAAAATAAAAGCTATTAAGTTATTGTTTTGATGAAGTATAAAATCAGTTATTTATTGCTTAAAATCAGATAAGGGTTCAATTTATAATTCAATAGCTTGAATTAAACAAAAATTAGAATTGAACAGAATTAAGCATAAAAAGATAAATAGGTATAAAAAAAGCGAGCATCCCCTTTTCCGTCGCCAAACATAATCAGGGAACACCCGCTACAATTAAAGATTGTATGACAAAGTTAGTATTATTATTTAGAAAATTCATTTGTTTTCATGATTTTTCAATCCACGGACTGATGAACCTCCCAAAGGTTACATCTTCAACACATTTTCTTCCACTTTTTCTCCAAAACAATCAATCAGGAAACAATTCTGAAAAAGAATGCCAATGTTTCTTAGTCATGCGTAGCCATACATCCGATATGTTGTGCTTCATAATGCGCTAATCTCTTCCTACTACCTTTTTTAATTTTCCGGAATCTTATTTCATCCTGACATCCAATTTGAAACAAATGTTTTGAATTGCCGGAACTCCAATTTAATTCAATTAATTAATAACATAAAAATTTTAAGAGTATGAAAAGTAAATTAATTTATTTTGTAGCAATAGTCGCTGTATTATTGTCGTCGTGTAAGAATGACAGCGTGGTAACACCAATTGTAAATAAAGCAAAAATCGACAGTTTAGTTTCAGGTGCCGGTTATGCAAATGATGTGTATTACAGTTTAAAAAACGGTGTGGTGAAAACAGAACCGAGAGCAGAATGGGATTTGGCTTTTGCCACTATTGCAAAAAGTGTTTCAATTCTGATTAACAGTGGAAGCAAAGATTCCTTGTTTGTTTGGAAAGGTGGAGCAATTGCCGATTTTGACAAGGCAGCAGCTTTAGACAACAAGAAAAATCTGGCTACCAGTTTTGATTCATTATCGTGGTATAACCACAGTGCATTTGAGCAAAATACATCACCAACAAATCCTTATGACCAGGGTTGGGGAATTTATAATGGAACAACTCATGATGTAGCAGGTGATTCGGTTTATATCCTGAAACTGGCAAGTGGAGCTTATAAAAAGATTGCAATTATTACCCGAAATGCAATAACTTATGCATTTACATTTAAAATTGCTGATTTAGCTGCTAATGCAACTTCAGAAACAGTAACAATTACTCCGGCTTCATATCCAACTAAAAACTTCATTTATTATTCAGTAGTAAATAAAACTGTTATCGATAGAGAACCTGACAAAACAACCTGGGATTTTGTATTTACAAAATACGATTCAAAAATTGCGGATTATCCGCTTGTTACGGGAATTTTGACGAACGAAGATGTTTCCAGCGTGAAATTAGTTGGCGCCGACTCAACCAAAGTCTATACAGCAACCACTTTCACTAAAAAAATCAGCAATATAGGATTTGACTGGAAATCATTTAACGGAAGTGATTATGTAATTAAGAATCCTTATTATTTTGTACATGGAGTAGATGGAAATTATTATCAGCTAAAGTTCACCGCGTTCAAATATACTACCGGTGTAACGCTTTTCACAGTTAAAAAATTAAATTAACATTCTATATTAAAGTTGTCTGAAACAGAGAATCTGTTTTTCTGTTCTCAGACAACTTTTTTTGATCATTAGCAAGGAAAACAGGATGAAATATTTGAGAATAATTATATTGCTATTTTTCGCCGGATTAGAAGTTAGCGGACAAACGCTCATCAGGGTGATTGACATCAACACTTCTGAACCAATTCCCTATGCTGTCATTAGTTTTCAGAGCAGTGATAAAAAAAATAAGTCCGCTGAAAGTACAAATGATAAAGGTGAACTTAAAAAGAATATCAGCCGGGCCTCTATTGTTTCAGCATCATTTGTCGGTTATATCAGCAAAACAGATACAATAAACCCCGAACCATTGAAAATAATTTATTTGCGACCTTCGAGTCTGGAATTAAACGATGTAATTGTAACCGGTTCAGCTCAGCCACAACGCCGCGATAAATCAATTTATAAGGTGGATGTTATTTCAAATGCTCAGATAAAAGACCGTGCTGCAAATAATCTGGAAGAATTGCTTTCCACACAAAGCAGTATCCGGGTTGAACAAAACGGGACGTTGGGTTCGTCTGTCCGCATGCAGGGACTTTCGGGTCAGTATGTGAAAATTCTGATTGATGGTGTTCCGGTTTCAGGCCGTGTAAATGGTAATATTGATTTGAACCAGCTTAACTTACAAAATGTTGATCATGTTGAAATTATCGAAGGTCCCATGTCGGTAATTTACGGAAGTGATGCGATGGGCGGCGTGATCAACATAATTACCAAAGAAAATTCGAAGAAACCGTTGGAGCTGAAAGCAAACTTTTATTATGAAACAATTGGTAAATACAATGCCGACGTTTCAGCTTCATTTCATAATGCAAATAATATATTTAATATTACTGCAAGCAGGAACTTCTTTCAGGGAACTGCACTTGCGGGAGATCCAATACGGGTAAATACATGGAAACCCAGTTTGCAATATAACTTTGACGCCAATTATATTTACACCACGAAAAAATTCAAACTCAAATTGTCAAGTTCTTATTTTGATGAAACTTATGTGATTTTAGGCTCACCACGAAAGGATGGTACGCCTGTTCAAACGGATTCAACCCTTGTTTATCACGCTGTTGCAAATGATGCATACAATTATACTAAAAGGTTTGTAAATAAGGCGGAATACACTCTCAATTTACCAAAAAATGTCTTGAATCTGGTTGGTTCGTACACAAATTATTCTCGATCATTAGTTACTTATAAGAATGACCTGACAATATTGAAAAAAACAACCGACAGTGTTGATAATCAAAGCTTACAGAAAATAAATTCCATTCTTTTCCGTGGAATCTGGTCGAATACCGCCATTGATAAACTGGAATTTACAGCAGGACCTGACATAAATCTGGATCATGCCATTGATTTGGCCGATTTTGGAACAAAAGATATGACCGATATTGCCGGTTTTGTGAATCTGAAATATTCACCTATCAGTTCATTATCTATTCAACCGGGAGTTCGACTGATTTACAATAGCTTATTCGCAGCACCTATTGTTTATTCTATCAATGCCAAGTTCAATCCTGATAATCGTTGGGCTTTCCGGGTGTCGTATGCCAAGGGTTTCCGCTCACCGACATTGAAAGAATTGTATTTTAAATTCACGGCACTCGATCATTTGGTATATGGAAATCCAAACCTGAAAGCTGAGTATTCAAACAATGCCAATGCTGCTGTAAGTTATAATTTACCTTTGATAAAAGGTGGAATTGATTTTAGCCTCACAGGATTTTACAATCAGATGAAAAATAAGATTGATTATATTCAGGATCCGAACAATCCGTTGCAAGCATATCTGGATAATTTACCTATTGACTTGTATAAAAACTTTGGTGGCTCATTTACAGTTAAATATCAGCTATTTAGAGAATTTACATCAGAAACAGGTGTGAGTCTGACAGCAGTATCCAAAATGCAGGATTCGGGTGGATACTTTTACAGTAAGGACTTTACACAAAGTCTTACTTATCAGAATAAAAGATATGATTTCGGAGTTTCGGTCAATTATAAATACTACGGTGATTTTGTGATTTACAATGCGGTGAGAATGAATGACGGAACTATGACTATTTCAAGTGAAGGACTGGCAGGTGGTTATCATAGTTTAGATGCACAGATCAACAAGAAATTATTTAAAAGAAAAATCGAACTGGGAGTTGGTATTAAGAATGCATTCAACAATACCCGGGTTAATATTACTTCCAATTCAACTACCGCCGGTAGTGCAGGATTGGTAGGCTACGGACGTACATTTTACACTAAACTAACATATAATTTAAACTAAAATGAAAACGATATTTAAATTTCCATTTAATGGAGCGGGAACAAATCTGTTTTTTTTTAAAACCGTATTATTTTTATGCGTAAGTTTTAGTCTAAACTCTTGTTTCAAAGCCGATGTAGAAATGGAAATCATTGAAAGTAAGGCAAATCAGAATGTCAAAACATTAATTATTTCTAATCCCTACACCATTTACAATTATTACACTTATATCGATTTAGATTCATTAAAGGTAGTACAAACAGCACTTATTTCTTCCTGGGATCTTGCTTTCGAGGCTTCGCCCGAAGGTTTCCACGTCTTGGTTAATTCAGCCAATTCAAAAGAAATTTATTCTACCGGACAAACAGATTTCTCTGCCGATTATTCTGCTACCACCGTTCCAAAATGGTCATTCGATGTTTCCTCTGGAAATCCTGATTCGACTGCTATCGGGAAATGGGTTTCGGGGACAGTTGGGAATTATCAGTACACAAACCAGGTATATCTTTTAGGAAATAACAATGGTGATGGAACGTACACCATTCAGAAAAAAATTTCATTCAGAAAACTGACTGATAATAGCATTGTTTTTATAACTGCCGCTCCTGACAGTAACATTGCCGATACAGTTACCATCTCTAAAGATAATGCTTACCGGTATGTTTATTATTCGTTCGATAAACCGAAAGAAACGTTGCTTATAGAGCCGCCAAAAGATAAATGGGACATAGCCGCCGGCACATATCGTACCATTATTTTTACCGATGCCGGAGTTCCTACTCCGTACACGGTTCGCGGTGTAACAAGCAACTATCCGGTGGTTAAAACAGCAAAAGTATGGAAATCAGATTTCTACACAGCCCTTGCAAAAGATACTACCGGCTTGAAATTCAGTAATTTCAAAGATGCTATCGGGTACGACTGGAAAGATTATAACAGTGCCGACAATAATCCGTATCGCATTGTTCCCAACTTATATTATTTTATTAAAACAAAATCGGATAAACTGGTAAAGCTTGAATTTACAGGTTATATTAATGCCAATGCCCAATATGGTTATCCGACATTTACAATCGTCAATTTTTAAACAAGTAAATTATTCATTATGAGACTAAGATCAAGTATTGTGACTTTCATTTGTTTTCTGTTTATCGCTTCGGTATCCGGTCAAAGCAATGGTGAAATCTCTATTTCAAAATTAAAAAAAGACCTGTATTATTTGGCTTCCGATGAATTACAAGGTCGATTCCCGGGCACTGAAGGTGATAAAAAAGCAGCCGAATATATTGCTGCCAGTTTGAAAAACAGTCAACTGGAGTTGTTCAATAAAAATGGCTTTCAGGAATTTCAAATGGTAACCGGTGTTCATTTGGGAACAACCAACACATTTGGATGGAACGGTTTCACCGGAAAAGTAAGCGACAACTATACGCCATTTTCCTATTCGGGATCAGCCAACTTGAATGCTCCGGTAGTTTTTGCCGGTTATGGCTTTGATATAAACGAAGATGGCATTAAATGGAACGATTACAGTACCGTGGATGTAAAAGGCAAATGGGTGCTTTTGCTACGTGGTGAACCGTATATCGACAGCACTAAATCCGTTTACAGGAATTATGGAAATGATCGCAATAAAGTGTTGTTGGCCAAAGATAAAGGTGCAGCAGGAGTTATTTTTGTTTCGGGAGTAAATTTTGATAAAAACGATGAACTGGTGAATTTGCATAATAATGAAGGGTCAGTTGAAATACCTGTTTTGCAAGTGAAACGTATTATTATTGACAGTCTTTTTGGAAACCCTACACTCAAAATTGCCGATTTGGAAAAGAAACTGATTAAGCAGAAACAACCTCTAAGTTTTGACTTAAAAACTGCCGTGAATGCTTACACCGAAGTTTCACAAACTCTCGTTACAACACGTAATGTCGTTGGTTTTCTGCCATCACAAAACCCGGCATATAAAGACCAGTATATTATTATCGGAGCACATTACGACCATTTAGGTTTTGGTGGCCCCGGCACAGGATCACGCAGACCGGATACTCTTGCAATTCATAACGGAGCCGACGATAATGCTTCGGGTGTCACAGCCATTCTCAGTCTGGCAGATAAATTCTCAGTTGAACGTAAAAATCTGAAACGTAGTGTCATTTTCGTATTGTTCAGCGGTGAAGAAGAAGGAATTTTAGGTTCAAGCTATTTTACCGACCATTTACCTGTGGATGTGAAAGCCATTAAAACATATATCAATCTGGATATGGTGGGTCGGTTGAAACCGGATTCAACGTTGGAAATTTCTGGAACAGGAACTTCAGTTGGTGCCGAACCGCTATTAAAGAAACTGGCTATTGGCAAACCTTTAAAACTGAGTTTTTCCCCCGAAGGATACGGACCATCCGATCACGCTTCGTTTTATTCTAAAAATATTCCCGTTTTCTTTCTAACAACCGGTGTGCATTTGGATTATCACACTCCTTCTGATAAAGCAGATAAAATTAATTACGAAGGATTGAAAGAAGTTGATAATTATACGTATAATCTGGCCAAAACAATTATAAACTCCGATTCTACACTAACTTTCCGCGAAGCCGGACCAAAAGTGAGTGTAGGTAACCGTAAATACAAGATTACTTTGGGAATAATGCCCGATTTTGCTTCGTCCGACAATAAAGGGTTGAAAGTGGAATTAGTATTGAAAGGAAAACCTGCAGAAAAAGGCGGTTTAAAGAATGGAGATATTATTGTGGGGATCAATGGTAAACCGGTTACTAACATTCAGGATTACATGTTCCGTTTGAACCAACTGAAAGCGAAAGATATTGTGGGTGTTACTGTTTTACGTAAAGGAGAAAAAATTGAATTAGTTGTAAATTTATAAATAAATAGAACATGAAAAAGATTAATATTATTATATTGATACAGGGTTTTGCTATCTTTTTTGCAAACGCGCAACCACCAACTGCTAAACCCGATTCCCTTCCGAAGGAAGAATTTAAAATCTGGAAAATACCCAATGTAACGAGCGGTGCAGAGACTTATTTCTCACCGGATGGGAAAACGCTTATTTACAATGGAAAAGAAGATGGTGATACTGAATATCATGTTTATACGATCAATATTGACGGTACAAACCGAAAGAGAATTAACGACAAAGGTTCTGACGCCTGTTCGTACTTTAATCCAAATGGAAAAGGATTAATATGGACTTCCACCAAAGATAATCTCGATTTACCGGCAGGTAATTTCTCAGATCCGCAGAATTATCCGCAAGGAGCTGAATTGTACACATCCGATTTGGATGGTAATAATGTGAAACGTCTTACTTTCAACAAGCAATATGATGCTGAAGTGACCTATGCTCCTGATGGACATAAAATATTGTTTGGTCGTCAGACAGATGGGAAAATGGATTTGTGGACAATGGACCCGGATGGATCCAATCAAAAACAAATCACCTTTACCGATGACTGGCAGGAAGGCGGAGCACTTTATTTGCCGGATAATAAAACTATCGTGACTCGAGCATGGAAAAGATCGGAGGAAGGAAACCGCAGTAAATCCATGCAGATTTTCACACTCAACGAAGATGGCAGTAACCTGAAACAAATCACGTTTGAAGATGGGACACACTGGGCACCGGCTCCTGCTCCCGACGGAATTCATGTGTTGTATGTCAAAGTATTTCCACCGCATAATTTTGAAATAGTTTTATTAAATCTCAAAACACTGGAAGAAAAACGAATTACATATAACAATGCTTTTGACGGATTCCCGACATTCTCACCTGATGGTAAGCTTGTTGCATTTTCGTCAAGTCGCGGAAATAAACCGGGCGACAGGACCTTATCCCTCTATTTGCTTGATATTTCTTCGCTGCATTTGGGAAAAGAGAAATAATACCTGCAACTAATTAATAATTAATAATTAGTTGGCAGGATACTGAAATTTAAGTTTTTGTAGATTAATGAATTGATCATTTAGCTATAATAAACGCCATAATTTTCTGCGCAAAACACTTATTGCAACACCCGTCAGACCGCTCAAAGCGGTCTGACGGATTTCAGATAACCGCAGTTATTTATTACGTTAATTATATCTATGATTATTGAATATTAAATACGACTAATTTGTTATTCCATTTTTAGTATCAGAAATACCTTTATCATGGTATTATAAATCCCATCAAGAAGGTATTTCTGTTTCAGTTTGTATCAATTATCTTTGTAAAGTCTAATAACACAAAGAAATTAAAAAACCCTTGTGAGTATTATTTTATGAACTCATTAATTATGGACAACAGGATGTGTTTTCGTCATTATCATTTCAATGACCGGTAAAAACACTTGTTCATATATGTAAAATAAATTTGCAAATAAACAAAACGCAGCGGGTCAGGTAAAACTAACCTGCGGCGTTTTTTAGTTTAAATGAATTATGCTATTGATGTAAACTGATAACAATTGAAACGGAACATACTAATTGTATTTAGAAAATGCCACCATTAAATAATAGAATTACTCATTTTACCGACTCGGTAATACGTCGAATGACCCGGATAGCCATTGAACATGGTGCAGTTAATTTATCGCAGGGATTTCCTGATTTTGACCCGCCACTCGAATTGAAGGAAGCTTTGGTAAAAGTAGCCTTAGGTGATAAACATCAATATGCTATTACCTGGGGTGCACAAAACTTCAGGGAGGCGTTGGCGATCAAGCAGTCAAAATATATGGGATTCCCCATTGATCCGCAAACCCAGATCGTTGTCACCTGTGGAAGTACCGAAGCCATGATTGCGGCCATGATGACTGTTGTAAATCCGGGGGATAAAGTCATCGTGTTTTCCCCGTTTTATGAGAATTATACGGCCGATGCTATTCTGTCGGGAGCCGAAGCTATTTATGTGCACTTGCGTCCACCGCATTTTGCATTCAATGTAGATGAGTTGGAATCAGCATTTAAGCAACATCCAAAAGCTTTGATTTTGTGCAATCCCTCAAATCCTTCAGGCAAAGTCTTTACACGCGAAGAATTAAATATTATTGCAGCTTTTGCCGAAAAATATGATGTGTTTGTCATTACCGATGAAGTTTATGAACATATAGTTTACGAGCCATTTGAACATGTTTATTTTGCCTCATTGCCCGGTATGTTTGAAAGGACAATCTCGTGTAGTTCATTGTCAAAAACGTATTCCATTACAGGTTGGCGGTTAGGTTATATTATTGCTCCGGCTCAAATTGTGGATGGCTTGCGTAAAGTCCATGATTTTCTAACAGTTGGAGCTGCTGCCCCTTTGCAGGAAGCAGCTATAACCGCTTTGAATTTCGAGGAATCATATTATCAGGGATTGCGTAAAAACTATACACAGAAGCGGGATTTCTTTTTGAAAGGTCTTGATGCTTTGAAGCTAAAATATACTACTCCACAAGGTGCCTATTATGTGCTGGTTGATATTTCTGAGTTCGGAGCTACGAGCGATCTGGAATTTTGTGAATGGTTGGCAAGCGAAGTTGGAGTGGCTGCGGTACCGGGTTCCAGCTTTTTTAAAGAGAATGTGAATCATCTGATTCGTTTTCATTTTGCCAAGAACATTGATACATTGACCGGGGCATTGAAGCGACTCGAAAAGTTACGAGATAAAGCAAAGGAACATTATACATAGTTGTTCCCAGAATCAGTTGATAATTTTCAAAATATTGAAATAGATTAAAGATACCCGATGGATCAGATTAGGTCCATTCTTATACAACCGGTAATAGTTGCTCCAATTACTTAGGGTCTGCTGAATAACTCCAGAGGAGTTACCTGTGCATAACCCCCGAATTTATTCGGGGGATGAAGTCACTTATAGAAACAAAACTCCGGAGGAGTTTCCCATTGATTATAAGGGTTTTTAATATCAATAGGGAACTCCTCCTCCTCTGTCCATTCTTATTTTGCTTTGCCCCCAGATAAATCTGTGGGTTATTCATAGGAAATCCTTATAGGATTTTAATTTTCAAAACAAATTGAGTGTATTTATTTTAAACTAAAACTAAAAATAAACCTTGTACAAAACAATGAAAAATGCTCTGTAATTATATATTAATCTGAAATATAACTCTTTTTAAGCAGACCCTACTTAAATCTGAACAGTTGTTATTCCACTGATTTAAACTTGTTATATGTGGAAATAGATCCTTCCAGGCATACGTTCTCTAAATTACTCTTTTAAGTCAAAATCCAATTTGTTTCGGCGTTTTCATCTTTTCATGATTTAATACATACTGTATGTTATGGTTTTTGAAATGAAAGAATCTATAAAAGATACGGTTTTTTTAATAAATTGTAATTTTAACGAATTACTTTTGTAGCCTTATTAGTATCTTCAATGTCTATAATTATGATTCGCAAAATTTTCACTCCCTTCATTTTTCTTTTTATTATTGCTTCCGCTTATTCCGAAACAACACTTTCTACTATTATCGTTAAAGGACTCGTGATGGATTCAATCTCCAAACAGTCCATTCCATATACTACTGTATCTGTATCAACAGTCAAAAAACCGGCCGTTTACCTGAAGCGAATATCTTCGGGTGTGAAAGGTGAGTTTGAACTTACTTTGAACAAAGGAGAAAACTATGTTTTGAGCTTTGAATCGGTAGGTATGAAAAAGGTAGTCAGGATTATTTCACTTGATGACAATCTGAATAACCTTGATTTAGGCAAAATCAATATGTCGGTATCCGATCAGGTTTTATCAGGTGTTACTGTGGTTGCCAATAAGCCTTTGATTAAAGTCGACCTGGATAAGATAAGTTACGATACCAAGTCCGATCCGGAATCAAAAACTACCAATGTGTTGGAAATGTTGAAAAAAGTTCCAATGGTTACTGTTGATGGTGAGGATAATATCCAATTGAAAGGTTCGTCAAACTTTAAAGTATATATTAATGGTAAACCGTCCAATATGACTGCAACCAATCCTTCACAGGTATTGAAAAGTATGCCGGCTTCGAGTATTAAAAATATAGAAGTAATTACCGAACCGGGAGCAAAATACGAAGCAGAGGGAGTAGGGGGTATTATTAATATCGTGACTGAAAAAGCAATGGCAGGATATACGGGAACATTGCAGGGTGGTGTTGACAGTAGGGGCGGCTACAACGGAGGTATTTATTTCTCTACAAAAACCGGGAAACTGGGCTTGACGGCTAACCTGAATTATAACGACAGACTGGATCCCGGACATATTAACGATTTGTATC
>Ga0302292_1002301_pt1 | contig 11528 bp, 12 predicted proteins | sample III_Fen_N2_1_FD_194553 | JGI IMG/M metagenome (GOLD analysis project Ga0302292, IMG submission 194553) | Peat permafrost microbial communities from Stordalen Mire near Abisko, Sweden - III_Fen_N2_1 | ecosystem: Environmental > Terrestrial > Soil > Wetlands > Permafrost | place: Sweden: Abisko...
AATATGTGTTTTTACTCACAGAAAACAAGTTGAACTCGTCCTTGAAAGCCGACAACGAAAACTCTGCTCAAAAAGCATTGATGTTTAATTTGGCTAACGCTAAAGCTATTCTTACCGAATTGCAATATAGAAAGTATCTGACCATGCTCAATGTATCTGTTTACAATGAAAAAGTAACGTTACTTGCTATCAACGAATAAGCAATAACGAATCTATAAATGATGGAGGGTGTATCAACTATATTGATACACCCTCACTTTTTTTTTGGAATGGAAGCCAGAGTCATTAGAGGTTTGTATATTCTTTTGAATCAATTTCTTATTAATCCTGTGGAGCCATTCTTGCCCGGAATTAATTCATAAATCATGTCGGGTTTCAATCCGGCTTCATCGCGATGTGATACATAAAGGATTGCAATCTGTTTCTCTTTAGCAATTGCATTTATCATATCGATAAACAAGCGACTATTTTCATCATCCAGTTCAATTGTAGGTTCATCTAAAATTAGTAATGGTGGATGTTTTACCAGTGCACGAGCAACCATCACCATGCGTTGTTGCCCTATTGATAAACTCTGGAATGATTTGTTCCGATACGCAGTACCTAGCATTAAAATCCATCTGTTTGCAATATTTTTTTGTATATCAGTAGGTTTGCAATATAATCCTACAGAGTCCATTAGTCCGGATATAATCATATTTTCTACTGTATCGTCTCGAGTAAACTGCAAAATCATAGCAGGTGTAAAATATCCAATTTGTCGTTTAATATCCCAAATAGACTCTCCCGAACCTTTCTTTTTTCCGAATAAAACCAAGTCTTGCCCATATCCCCGGGGGTTATCACCGATGATAATTGATAGTAGTGTACTTTTGCCAGAGCCATTTGGTCCTACCAAGTGCCAGAATTCTCCTTTTTGAATAGTCCAGCTTATCTTGTTTAAAACTGGTTTTTCAATATATTCAACTGAAACTGAATTAAGTCGAACCAGAGGATTGATGTCAGTGTGGTTCTCATCGTAACCTTGTGGGAACTCTAATATCAGTTGATTAGTTGAAGAAACAGTTTGCTTAGTCATAAATGCTTCAGCATCTTGTATTTCTATTATTGTATTATTTTCATCTACATTATAAACAGTTCTAACGCAAGGCAACATGTCTCTTTTTCTGAAAAAAAGTTGGATCAATAGGGTTGTTTCTGCTAATTGACTCAATGTGTTGGTTATAGATTCTTGAGTTGCTTTGTCAATATTACTGTATACATCATCAAGTATAATATAATCTGGTTTTTGTAGTATCAGATAATCAAGTAAAGCTTTTTTTTGTTGCCCGCTTGACATTGAACCAAGACTTTTATTTTCTGAAGTATATATCGGAAACTTATCATGACGAATTTCTTTTTCAATGAATCGGTTAATCGTCAAAGTAGAATGTAATAAACCTTTTAGCGACTCCAGGTTAATATAATCTTTAAGATACTTGTTAGATATTATTTGCTCCAAAATCAGGTTTTTATTCGAAGCATTTGAGAGGTAAAGCCCAATTGATTTTATTGTCATCTTTTTTTCTTTTTTGCAACAGCTTTTCAGTATTTTAGGTTACTCTGAACTGTACAATTTTAGATATTAAGTCTATTGGTAATGGTTTATCCAATGGAAATTGAATAGTTCCTTTTGCATTTTTCAATCCTTTTAGTTCATTTTTGAATGATTCTATTGCCAAAACTCCCGGATAAAAACCTATATGACGGTTGTATGCAGCAAAATATACTAGCATACCGTGAAACTTAAAGGCGGGCATACTATAGCTAATTGTTTCAATCGCTTCGGGAGCATTGTTTCTGATAGTTTCTCTGATAGTGTTCAGGATTGTCTGAATTTCTACTGAAAAAATTAGCAATATATTCATCTATGTTTCTTACCAGAATTATGTCTTTTATCATAATAAGTATGCTATTTAATCATTATTATTTTATCAACAATTTCATGATTAATATGTTCTTAAAATCAGAAGCTCATCAGGCTAATAAAAAACTTACTTAGACCACCTACCAAATCAGAAATATGCAAAATATTGATTCCCAGTTTATTATCAGCAACAATTATCAATATCAAACCTAGCGTTCCCCATTTATACATATTTGTCATGAGTTTAGGATTAATCTCTTTTAAATAAGTCAGGTATATATGAGATCCATCCAACGGAGGAATTGGAATCAAGTTAAAAACAAATAAACTAAAATTGATTATTCCCCACGTCATTATCAGGTTAATAATTTCTAAACCAGAAGTCTGAAAGTAGTTGGTCGAATATAAAATCCGTGCAATGATAAAAAACAAAATTGCCAGTATAAAGTTAGAAATTGGACCGGCAACGGAAATGATAATTTCGTCTCGATGCTTGTTTTTTAAGTTATTCGGATTAAAGCTTACTGGTTTAGCCCAGCCAAATCCGGCAATAATGATTAGAAAGAATCCCAACCAATCAATATGTTTCAAGGGATTTAATGTCAGTCGGCCTTCTTCTTTGGCAGTGCTATCACCCAGTTTATAAGCCGCATATGCATGTGAAAACTCATGAACAGTAAGTCCGATTACAGCTGCGGGTGCAATTTCTAAAATATCAACTAAGTCTAATGCCATAATTTGAGGTGTCAAGTTTGCAACAAGGATACAAATATATTCAATAATGTTTAACAATTTTGTGAAATTGAATTTTATTACTGAAAAATAACTAAGGCTCCATCAATTCTTCTTATGATATTTTCAGAACGACATCCAGTTTGTTTTATCTTTCATTTTTTAGTACTTTTGTAAAGCCTTTCAGGGCAACTTAAAGTCATGCTATTGTTTGACTTTGAACATTAAATTTGTAACTCATTAATTCTGTGATTGAAATAATTCCTGCCATTGATCTGATTGATGGAAAATGCGTTCGCCTTTCGCAAGGCGATTATGCACAAAAAATCGTATACAACGAAAATCCGTTTGAAGTTGCAAAAATGTTTGCCGATGCTGGCATTCGTCGTTTGCATTTAGTAGATTTGGATGGCGCTAAGGCTCATCATATTGTGAATCATAAAGTGCTTGAGAAGATTACTTCAAGTACAGACTTGATTGTAGATTTTGGAGGTGGACTAAAGTCGGATGACGATTTGAGAATAGCTTTTGAGTGTGGAGCAAGTATGATCACAGGTGGCAGTATAGCAGTAAAAAATCCAACAATATTTTCTTCGTGGATCAGCCGATTTGGTGGTGATAAAATCATTTTGGGAGCTGATGTTAAAAATGAGAAAATTGCAGTTGGAGGCTGGTTGGAGACTACAGAAATTGATTTGATGCCTTTTGTCGCAGGCTATATGTCGCAGGGTATAAATAAAGTGATTTGTACAGATATTAGTAAAGATGGCATGCTGCAAGGGCCAGCTATTGAGCTCTATAAGGAAATGCTCGCCGAAAAACCGGATATGTATTTAATTGCCAGTGGAGGTGTAAGTTCACTGGCTGATATCGAACAACTTCAGGATGCAGCTGTTCCTGCAGTTATTACCGGTAAAGCTATTTATGAAGGAAGAATTAAACTAAATGAGCTTACTTGCTTTCTAATTAAAAATCAATAATTTGAAGTAGATAAATAAACAATAAGTAGTATATTTGTCAGTTCAAAAAAATAAATTCTGCAAATTTTCTCCGTAAAAATTGATTAAGAGAAAATTTGATCAGGTAGTTATTTGTGAATTGTTATTTGTGAATTATGAATTAAAAATATTATGTTGAAAGAAATTTTATCCGTAACCGGCAAGCCCGGACTTTTCAAACTTGTATCACAAGGTAAAAACATGTTGATTGTTGAGTCATTGATTGATGGTAAACGTTTTCCGGCTTACTCAAAAGACAAAGTTGTATCGTTGGGAGATATTGCTATTTTTACAGAAACTGCTGAAGTTCCTTTAGGACAGGTGCTTGAAAGTTTAAAAGCAAAAGAAAACGGCGCGGTTTGTTCTATCGACCCAAAATCTGATAACGATAAGCTTCGTAAATATATGTTTGAAGTCCTTCCTGACTATGATCGGGACAGGGTATATCCAAGTGATATTCGTAAATTGTTATCATGGTATAATATCCTCATTAATGCTCAAATTACAGAATTTGTTGTAGAAGAAAAAGAGGAAGAGGCTGCTGCGAAATAATTAAGCGTATGTAATTAATAGGCTGAAAAACAAAAGTATATGATTGTAAAGTCTGTTTGTGAACTTATTGAAGAAGTAGCTCCATTATCATTGCAGGAAAGTTATGATAATGCAGGGTTGCTTGTTGGTGACTCACAAATGGAAGTTACATCGGTACTAATCTGTATTGATATAACCGAAGAAGTTATTGAAGAAGCCATTCAAAAGAAGTGCAATCTGATAATTTCTCATCATCCACTTATTTTTACTGGTTTGAAGAGAATTACAGGTCAAAATCTGGTACAACGCTGCGTAATAAAAGCTATCAAACATGATATCTGCATATATGCAGCTCATACCAATCTTGATAACGTACTATCAGGTGTCAGCGGAAAAATGGCTGAAAAACTGGAACTAATAAATCTACAAATTCTGCAACCGAAACAAAATTCATTGCTCAAATTAGTTACCTATGTTCCTAACAATCATGCTTATGAAGTAAAACAAGCTTTGTTTCAAGCAGGAGCAGGAGAGATAGGTAATTATGACTTTTGTAGTTTCAGTGTTGAGGGAAGCGGAACTTTTCGTGCGAATAAAAAAGCGAACCCTTTTGTAGGCAGTATCGATGAATTGCATACCGAGCCTGAAATTCGTGTAGAAGTTGTTCTACCTGAATATCAAAAATATAACGTACTCGAAAGTCTATTAAAAGCACATCCATATGAAGAGCCAGCATATGATTTTATTGCTTTGCAAAATACCTGGAATCAGGTAGGAGCAGGGATAGTAGGAGAGCTGGTAGAGCCAGAAGATGAAATACATTTTTTAAACCGTTTAAAATTAATCTTCAATGCTCAAGCCATTAGACACACAAATCTATTCGGTAAAAAAATTAAGCGTATAGCTTTATGTGGTGGTTCCGGAAGTTCTTTTTTGCCGGATGCCATTAAAGCTAATGCCGATATATATATATCCGGTGATTTTAAATATCATGAATTTTTCGATTATCAAAAGCAAATTTTGATAGCTGATATCGGACATTTCGAAAGTGAACAGTTCACAAAAGACATTTTTTTTGAGATAATTACAAAAAAAATGCCTACATTTGCAGTCCAAATTTCAGACAGTAAAACCAACCCCATAAATTATTTGTAATCAATATGGCTACAGAATTAAAAACAGAAAAAGAAATCACCGTTGAAGAAAAGCTTAAAGCACTTTTTGAGCTTCAAAAAGCGGTTTCCCAAATAGACGAAATTAAAATTTTGCGTGGTGAACTCCCATTAGAGGTGCAGGATTTAGAAGACGAGATTATTGGTTTAAATACCCGTTTGGAAAATTTTGAAACAGAAATAGCTGAAATTGTTGCTACTATTGCCAGTAAAAAAATTGAGATTGAAGAATCTCGAATTAAAATTACTAAATATAAAGAACAACAAGATAATGTTCGTAATAATCGTGAATACGATAACCTTTCTAAAGAAATTGAATTTCAATCATTGGAAATTGAACTTTGTGAAAAACGTATACGTGAATTTACGGCTGCACAGGAAACTAAATTAGCGGAGCAAAAAATTACAGCTGAGCATTTATCAGAACGCAAACTTGACTTAGAACAGAAGAAAGGTGAGTTAAACGAAATTGTTTCCGAAACTAAGCAAGAAGAAGAAAGACTTCGTGAACATGCTAAAGAAATTGAATTTTTAATTGAACCTCGTTTGTTAACCGCATTTAAACGTATTCGTAAGAATGCGAGAAATGGTTTGGCAGTAGTATACGTACAACGCGATGCTTGTGGTGGATGCTTCAATAAGATTCCAGCACAACGTCAGTTAGATATTCGCTTACGTAAAAAAATCATTGTTTGTGAGTATTGTGGTCGTATTTTAGTTGACCAGGAGTTGGCAGGCATTGTTGTTCCAACTTCAGAAGATTAAAAAATATTTTTTATTTTTATATGATAGGAGAGCCCGAAATTATTTTCGGGCTCTTTTTTTGTTTCAGAATTAAATTTTTCTGCCCCTAATTACGGTTGTTTTTATATATCCAATTCTCATTCACTAATTATCGTTGTAACCTGCTGATTAAAAATATTTTAATCAGCTTTTTTTATTCTTCAAAATTGTTCAATCTGGAAATTTCAAATAATTATAGCGATAGAATGGAGTTGAGAGCTATATTTTAGTATTATCTGCTAGAATTTCGTCATATTTTAAAACTCAGAGTACATACAATTACTTTCCTTTCATTTGTATTTGAATACAATTTTTCCTTCACATATTACTACAAGTATTATTCCATTTCTGTAATTCACAGATGTACAAAACTAACGTTTTCACAAAAATATCACACCATTCACATAAGTAATATTAGAAATATTAGAAAGCTATTCACATAAATAGCGTTTTAAAATATACAAATATGAATGATATTACAAATATAAATATAGACATGTAACTCATTAATAAGTCACATCTATATAGATATATATTATTTATAATCAGCTATATAACAGAAATATCTATATTTAAAGTATATATATATATTTACATGAGTGATATATGCATTTATAACCAATAAATACAAGATATATTATAATTAAATCGCTAATTTCTATAGAATATAATTAGTATTATATGATTTTATACTTCAACTAAATAAATACTTTATTTTTTATCATTAAACACTTTATATAATGATTATAAGCTTATAGATATAGATATTTATGAGTAAATATTTGTGTTTACATATGTATCCGTATAGATGTAATATAGTACATTTGTGTTTGATTTGCATATGTAAATAATTTCACATATCTTTGTGAAGTGATTATAAATGTACACTTCACGTATATACTGTATTATTATGGATGAAAAAGAAAGAATTGAAAAAATTATGCAGCTTGAAGAAATGAATTCTGCAGTGTTTGCTGCTGAAATAGGCATTCAAGGCTCTACTCTATCCCATATATTAAATGGAAGGAATAATCCAAGTTTGGATGTATTAAAAAAAATTCTTAATCGCTTTCGCACAGTTAGCTCAGATTGGCTTATTTTGGGCGTAGGATCAATGTATCGCTCAGAAAAACAATCTCAGACGCCCACATTATTTGATTCTATAGAGGAAAATACTTATAAATCAACTATTTCCGATCCTAAAATAGAAGAAAAAAATGCAACACAATCTATATTCATTCAGCAAAAAAATTCTCCAGTTTCTGAAACTGCGTCTGTAATCTCTCAGGAGACGACAAGTCCTGTTAATCTTCCTTCTATAGAATCCACCTCCAAGTCTGTAAAGAAGATTATAGTGTATTATACCGATAATACGTTTCAAGAATTTGAATCAAAGTGAATTTGAAATAGTTGTAAACATTTAAACCTTTATATTGTATATTTGACTGCTGTATCAGGAAAATTATGTAATTTTGTGCTACAAAATAATTGTTTTTCCTCACCTGTATTAATGAATTTATATTATTGATACATAACATATTACAAACGATGAAGAAATACATGCTTGACTTGATTATAAAGGAAAACAAGCAATTAAGCAGTCAATATTCACTCCTTATTCTTACTTCGCCAGATAAACTACCTGAAATATTACCCGGACAATTTGCAGAAGTGCGTGTTGATGGATCTCAAACTACCTTTTTACGACGCCCAATATCCATTCATTTTGTTGATTATAAGCAGAATGAGTTATGGCTTTTGATTCAAATTGTGGGTGACGGGACGAGAAGAATGACCGAAATGAATGTAGGGGAATGTCTAAATCTGCTTATGCCACTGGGAAATAGTTTCAACTTTCCTGAAAATAAAGACGCTAAAGTTCTGTTAGTCGGTGGAGGTTGTGGTGTAGCTCCTCTATTATATTTAGGTGCTAACTTGAAAAATGCCGGTTTTGAAGTTAATTTTCTATTAGGAGCACGTTCTAAAGCTGATTTATTACAGCTTTGTGAATATGAGCGATTCGGGAATGTATATACGACTACCGAAGATGGAACGCATGGAGAGAGAGGTTTCGTAACTCAGCATTCGGCTTTAAACGGCTCAAAATTCGATTATATTTATACTTGTGGACCAACGCCTATGATGAAATCTGTTGCTGCTTATGCGGCCAAAACAAAGGCTAATTGCGAGGTGTCGCTAGAAAATACCATGGCGTGTGGTATTGGTGCATGTCTGTGTTGTGTTACCGATACAACAGAAGGACATTTATGTGTGTGTACTGAAGGACCTGTTTTTAATATTACAAAGCTGAAATGGCAAATTTAAACATCAATATTGGTAAATTACAACTGAAAAACCCCGTGATGACAGCATCAGGGACATTTGGTTATGGAACAGAGTTTTCAGACTTTATGGACGTATCGCGAATAGGCGGTATATTTGTGAAGGGAACAACTATTCGAGATAGACAAGGGAATCCTTATCCACGTATGGCTGAAACTCCATCAGGCATGTTAAACGCTGTAGGACTGCAGAATAAAGGTGTGGATTACTTTATAGATCACATTTATCCAACTATAAAAGACATCGATACAAATATAATTGTGAATGTCTCGGGTTCTACCATTGAAGACTATGTAGAAACGGCTGAAAAGCTAAATTCATTAGAAAAAATCCCAGCAATTGAATTAAATATATCTTGTCCGAATGTAAAAGAGGGTGGAATGGCTTTTGGAACTAGCTGTTTGTCTGCTGCTCAAGTAGTTAAGTCTGTGAGAATGGCTTATAAAAACGAACTTATTGTTAAGCTTTCGCCTAATGTAACCGATATTTCTGAGATTGCACTGGCTGTGGAAGCCGAAGGAGCCGATTCTGTTTCGCTTATTAATACGCTTTTAGGTATGGCTATAAATGCTGAGAAGCGAAAACCTGTATTATCTACTATTACCGGTGGGCTTTCCGGTCCGGCAGTTAAACCAATAGCGTTGCGCATGGTTTGGCAGGTAGCTCAAGCTGTGAAAATACCTGTAATTGGACTTGGTGGAATCATGAATGCAGCGGATGCTATTGAGTTTCTGTTAGCTGGTGCTTCTGCTATTCAAATCGGAACGGCTAACTTCATAGATCCTACGGTTTCAATTAAGGTAATTGATGGGATAAATGATTATTTGGATCGACATGGATTTCAATCTGTTCATGAAATTGTAGGTGCATTGGAAGTTTAGGTAGGGTAAATTTTGTAGTTATATAAAGAAGAGTAAGTATGGCATTGGTAACCAGTATATTATTGGGTTTGTCTGTTTAACTCTTCATTAATGCTTTCATTTAGAATTGTATGAAGAAATATTTTCTATTGTTTGCATTTTTATTTTTATACATTAATTTGCTACGTAATTATAGCAATGTCAGGCTTTTTTCTAACAAGAAGGAGCGGGTGTCGCTGATATTTGTAGGAGATATTATGGGGCATTCACCCCAATTTCATGCTGCTTACAACGAAAAAACTAATACCTACAATTATGATGTTTGCTTCCAGCAAGTTAAGCATTATATTCAAACGGCTAATTTTGCTGTTGCTAATTTAGAAGTCCCAATTGCCGGGAAACCCTACAGTGGTTTTCCTTACTTTTCCAGCCCCGATGAATTGCTTGATGCAATCAAAAAATCAGGATTTGATATCCTGCAAACAGCTAATAATCACATTTTAGACAGAGGAAAGATAGGATTGGAACGAACTCTACAGCAGATTGATAGAAGAAAATTACATTCTATTGGGAGTTATATTGATGATAATCAGCGAAATAAAACTTACCCACTTATTTTAGAGTCTAATGGATTGAAACTGGCTTTTCTAAATTGTACTTATGGTACAAATAGCATCAGAGCGGTAAAACCAAATCTGATTAATTATATTGATACTTTGGAGATTATAGCTGATATTGAAAAAGCTAATAAACTAGGCGCAGATGTGCGGATAATGACTGTTCACTGGGGCAATGAGAATGAATTAAGGGCTAATGTTGTTCAGCGAAGCCTAGCAAAATTCTTTGTAAATCATGGAATCAATTTAGTTGTAGGTTCGCATCCGCATGTTATACAAAATGCTGAAATTATGAGAAATAAGGATGGAAAACAGATTCCGGTGTTTTATTCGCTGGGAAATTTTATATCCAATCAACGGGAATCCAATAACAAAGGTGGTTTAATGTTGAAGGTTGATATTAATTCTCGATCAAAAAAAATTACCAGTGTTTCGTATTTACCTGTTTATGTTCATCGTGGGAGGTTGAATGGTGATTTTCAGTTTCATTTGATTCCAACAATCGATTTTGAAAAAAATCCTTCTGCATTTGCATTAAACAAAGAGGATAGCGCTTCTTTGATGCAGTTTGATATAAAAACGCGCGATAGATTGTCTAATATCAAATTAATTCAATAGATGCTGAAATCGACTGTGAATGAGATCTTTGATGAGTTGAAGCTATTATCAACTGCTGATCATTATGCTAAACTATCGCATTTTGGTATCAATGCAACTAAAGCATATGGTGTTAAGATACCGATACTAAGACAATTGGCGAAGAAGATTGGAAAGGATCATGAATTGGCTTTGGCGCTTTGGGATACGGATGTACATGAAGCGCGTCTGCTGGCTTCGATGATTGAACGATCTGAACTGGTTACTGAGTCGCAGTTTGATAGCTGGGTTAATGATTTTGATTCATGGGATATGTGTGATCAGTGCTGTGGATTGTTGGGAGATACCTCGTTTGCTCTTCAGAAGATTGATGATTATTCTGTTCGTACAGAGGAGTTTGTAAAAAGGACGGCTTTTGTTTTGATGTGTCAGTATGCGGTACATCATAAGAAGATGGATGATGATCAGTTTTGCTATTTTTTGAAAATTATTGAACGTGAAGCTTGGGATGAACGAAATTTTGTAAGAAAAGCTGTAAATTGGTCTTTGAGACAAATAGGTAAGCGTAACGAGTTTTTGAGATTAAAAGCTATAGAATCCGCTGAAGCAATTTTGAATCAGAATTCTAAGTCGGCCCGCTGGATTGCAACTGATGCATTGCGGGAGCTGAGAAGCCAAAAAGTAATTGATTATATAGAAAAGCATCGGAAATAAGTTTTCATCAAAAAAAAAATTGAGTGTGTATCAACTAGATTGATACACACTCATCATTTATGGGTTAGTTATTGCTTATTCGTTGATAGCAAGTAACGTTACTTTTTCATTGTAAACAGATACATTGAGCATGGTTAGATACTTTCTGTATTGCAATTCGGTAAGAATAGCTTTAGCGTTAGCCAAATTAAACATCAATGCTTTTTGAGCAGAGTTTTCGTTGTCGGCTTTCAAGGACGAGTTCAACTTGTTTTCTGTGAGTAAAAACACATATT
>Ga0302292_1002305_pt1 | contig 11520 bp, 13 predicted proteins | sample III_Fen_N2_1_FD_194553 | JGI IMG/M metagenome (GOLD analysis project Ga0302292, IMG submission 194553) | Peat permafrost microbial communities from Stordalen Mire near Abisko, Sweden - III_Fen_N2_1 | ecosystem: Environmental > Terrestrial > Soil > Wetlands > Permafrost | place: Sweden: Abisko...
TACAAAACTTCTGCCGGCATGCTCGACCGACTGAATTTCTACTCCAACGATCATACTTACCGGGAGTTTTATAAACCACTTATAGAGTGGACGTAGCCTTATTGGTTTTTAAAAATCAACTCTTTATTTGCGGCATATCTCGGCAAATTAATTTTCATTTTCTCTGCCAGAATAATCACATCCTTGGCATACGAACTTGTTTCCTCCTGGTTTGTATGGCCGGTAAGAATCTGTTTTAATGGAGGTAAAAATCTTACAACTAATTTCATTCCAACACTCATCAACCGGGGCGGAACGCTAAACATTTTAAGGTCGGGGCTTGCCTTTAAATCAACATTTCTGGCTTTGAGCAATTGGATTAATTCTTTTTCATTTGCTATTACGTTCTTCCAATGTTTTGTGGATTGGAATGACTCAAGCATATTGGAACCCGCTTTCATCGTTTCAATATGTAAGGCGGCATTCATTACAAAGTGACCGAATAGCCAGGAACGGAAATCCTTATTTACAGTACTTTTGATGCCTGCCGATTTAAACAACTTCATAACTGCAACTGCTCTTTCCGAAGGTTCTGTGCCAAATGTACCCAGTACGATACTTCCCATAATAGTGCCATTCAAAACACCGTTCTTGTCAAAACCTCCACCAGCTTGTGGAAATCCCCAAACCAATTGTTCTGCAGGTAGATTTATCACTTGCTCCAAAGGTTCCTCCCAAAAATTATTAAAAATCAAGACTGTTGCTTTACCAATTTTATCGGCCAGAAACTCTGCGACCTTTGTAAAGTGATAATGTTGTACACTTACAAATATCAGATCATAATCGTGATTTGGATTTAAATCCTCTATCATCTTTATCGGCCAATCTTCCTGAATCAGTTTTCCTCTGATGTTTTTACGTGCATCATAAATACTCAAAGATACTGTTGAACCATATTCCGCTTTTCTGCCTGGTCTTACATAAAATGCTACTTCATTCCCTACTTTTTCAAAAGCCCAAGCATATTGGGTGGATATCACTCCCCTACCAAACATTAATATTTTCATTCTCTTTATTTTGTGTCTTTTTACTTTTAAAGACGAACAAGCTTCGATATTACTTTAAATTTGGGTTCAATTAGGACAAATTCAATTCTGCTATGAGTTGCACGAAGTTCTTTACCAAGAATTGAAAATCGACGAAGTCAAATCCGCACTAGCAGCATAGGGGTCGTGCCAACCACATAAAGTTCTATATATTATGCCTTGTTGTTTTATATTGTATTCTTATCGTACACAATGCTTGCAATATAATACAAAACAGAAATAAAAAAAGCAATAATAAAAAAAGAGATTAAGGACGGTCGTATCAAATAAAATCCATTATTAAAAATATCAAAAATGGAATTAAATAATGATTTATATCCACTTGAAATAATAAATATTAAGACAGATAGAACACTTACCACAAATAATATAATATTTCTTTTAAAAGAAATAAATCCAATTGAAGGCAAATTTGATATCGTTTTTTCCGTAAATCCTTCATCCTTTATGCTGGATTCCACTTTTTGAAAACTATTTTTTAAGAACTTATCAAAATCATCACTTTTGCTCATAATTGTAATATTTTTTTAGTTTTTCCTTTGCTCTTAGTATATTTGTTTTTACTGACCCTAAAGGTATATTTATAATTTTTGCTATCTCAGAATGTGAAAAGCCTTTCTCATAATGAAGCAATACACATATCTTCTCGTTTTCCTTAAGAATTTTCAATGCATTCTCGATATCAATTGAAGAATATGGCTCGCCATTAATATCCGCTATATATTCATAATCTGCAATATCCTCAGTAAATTTTATTGAATTGCTATAGTCTATAAATACATTATATGCAATTCTATATAACCATGTTGAAAAACTTGCTGTTGCTTTAAATGTTCTTAAGTATTTATATGCACGAACAAATACATCCTGAGCCAAATCATCGGCAAGAGCCTTATTACCATTAGTTAGTTTTATCAATAAACCACGAACATCCGATTGATATTTTAACACTAATTTACCAAATGCTTTGTGGTCATCCTTAAGTAAAACTAAGGCAATAAGACTCACGTCTGAAATATTCATGATTATGCAATTTCAGATTTATCCTTATTTGAATTATCAAATTTAAAAGAAATTATAAAGCCAACCCCAATAAACAATGGAATTAAACCAAATGTCCAATAATTGTGAGCTATTTTTAAAACAGAAAGAACAATACAAACACTTAACCCCAGAGCTATCAATATTACGCCCTTATGAAAGTCTGATCGAACGTTTCTTTTTGCAGGAACAATCAATTCTTTGGGTATCTCCTGTCCTTTTTCGATCAAATTATTAATAATTAATTGACGCCCTTGAGTTTTTTTAAAATTAAAATAAAATGGAATTGCAAGAACTAATAATATAAAAGTAAAAAAAATGATAGGCATAAGTGGAATAAAGTTCCCTATAAATTTGGAAGGGTCAACAGCAAATTTGGTTGCCATTTCTTTATCATGTAAAAGCTGTTCCTTGAACTTTACAATTTCAACAATGTCTTTGTTATCAAGCTTTTTTACAACATCTCCAGATAGTTTCAGGTCTGTTTTAATAGAATCACTTGACCCTACTTGTCCATACGATTCTAATGTGAGAAAAAAGCTTGCAAGAAATACAAGTAAATAAAAACTAATTTTTTTCATGACTAATAATTTTAAATTAAACCATTGTGAACTTTTATTCTTAGACATGAATTTATCATCAAATGGATTCAAAAGATAAAAATATTTTTACTGCATCAAATATTGCTTTTTATATACTCCCCCCGCCAGCGCAGATATTTCTTTTTATTCTCACCCAATAGCCTTCACTTTCAAAAACCTCTTACTTTTTATTTCTTTTCTTTATCATGATAGAACTTATAGATATATTCTTTTGTAATCGGCATTCCATCCCACGGAATTTTATCGAAATAAGTCATGGTTTTTTCAAACAAAGCCTGATTTTTTTCTTTTTTTGCTTTCAAAACTGTTTGTTGAAAGTAAAACTGAAGTAGAGACTCCATTCGATTCATCCATCTTTCTTTAAATTTCAATCTATTGTTTAGTAGATAATCGTATGCATATGAACCTACATATATCATTTCCAAATCTGAAGAATAAATTTCAGCTATATCATTGCTAACTTGCTCTTTGGATAGATTTAATCTTAGGTACTGTTCAAAAACGCTCATATAAGATATCCCAAGTTTACCAAGCTTTTTTATGTATTGAAGGATGAATTCAGAATCATTTCCTTTTGTTTTATATTCGGCAGCCCATTCCTGAATTGTTTTAGGATCATTATATTCCGATAAGGCATCTGTGGACATTTTTATAAATGAATTTAAGTCTAATGCTCCAACTTTCTTGTATAAAAGAGTTCCATCGGCCCGAACAAACAGAAAGGTTGGGAAAAACCTTATATTAAATTTCTTTCCAATAATTGCTCCGGACTTTGAAGTTATATTATACCGGCAACAAATAATATTAGGATTATAAGCTTTTGCAACTGTATCTTGGGTGAAAACCTCCTTACTCATTATCTTACAAGGAATACAGGTGGATGTATACATCTCTACAAAAACAGGTTTCTTTTCATTTTTCGCCAGTTGAAGTATTTCCTTCCACGATTTAGTCTCAAATTTGATACCTTCCGAATAACATAAGGTTGAAATTGAGAACAAAGTGATTGCAACGAATAGTCTCATTTTAATTCAGTTGTTTGTTAGTAAATAATTTGTTTTAATTCCCTCTGCTGCTGCACGATTACATCGTGTGGTTTTATTACTCATTGTTATTAAATACCCTTTGTTGTTTTTTATTCCTCTATTTTCCCACGCGATACAATCGCGCGGGAGCGACGAGGTATAAATCTTAATGACCAAATTTCCTTCTAAGTTTAATCATTTTGGTTCTTCTTGTTATATAAAGTATCGGCGAAAGGTAAGGAACAATAAACATAAACATAATCCAAAATTCCTTGTCGCGAATTTTACTCCTACTTATATCTCTGATTATTATCAATAAAGTTGCTAAGTAAAAAATTAATCCTATAGCGATAATTACTTGCGAGTACTCCCAATGTTCAATCTTTGCAAATGCTCCGGCTATAGCAAATACTAAACTTCCAATTACCGCAAACCATATCGTTTTAATTCCAATTTCAAAATCTTGATTTTCCATTTTTTGTCTTTTTGTGTTGTTTCAATTCAGGCTAACTTATTTTCTGATAAATCGAATCTTAGGAGTATAAAATACTTTCTTGTCATTGTTTATTCTGACTGCATTTATCAGAATCATTGTCAGATTGTATAAATACATCACTACAAGGAGAAAGAAAAGGAGCTCTAACATTGTCATTGTAGTTGGCAATAATGGGTTAATATTTTTATTTGTTAGAGCCATTCCGTTTGTTATAACCTTGTCGTTCACAATCTGCAATGTGGCTACTGACGGGTGTACTGACGGGTTAATATTTCCAAGTGTTCCCATTCCAATCGCAGTCTTCAGTATTATACCAATGTATCCAATAAAAAGAATCATTGTCCAGGTTATTTGAAAATTCAGAATTTCTTTCGCAATTTCATTTCCATTGCGAATTTTGTCTTTTTTGGAGATCCATATTATCAACGGAACTAGAATTCCCAAAAGTGGAAATACAAAAAAACTTAAAGCAGAAAGATTCAAACTGATCAAAAATCCTTTGTCTTTTTGAACTGTCCAATCAATAATTTCATCTGGCGAAACGTCAAATGCCATTGCGAGTCTTTTAAGAGAATCGCCTCTAGGCTCTGTTTCTCCGTTTTCAATTCGCTGTACCGTACGTAAACTTAATCCGGTCTTTTCCGACAATTCTTCTTGCGAAAAACCTTTTCGGGTTCTTAATTCTTTAATTCGTTGAGCGAGTTCTTTGTTCTTCATTTTTCGTTGTTTTAAAATTCGGAACAAAAGTATGTTGAATATAATTGTTTTGTTGCGCCATGCTTAAGTCATATTTACGTCATTTGTGTCTGCGCTCCTGCTGCCGCACGATTTTATCGTGTGGCAAACCAGTATTCATAACCAATATTTTTATCCCATTTTACTTTCCACGCGATAAAATCGCGCGTGAGCAAATATGTATTGTTCCACCGAACAACACACCGATTGCAAATCGGCGCGAGCGGGAGTCGTAAATTTTTATTTCATTCAAATTTTATTTTCTCTCTTTCAATAAACTCACTAATGCTTGTAGGTTTATTTCCAGTAATTTTCTGGTAATAATCTGAGATAATTGGTTCTTTCTGAAATCTTGGTAGAAAATGTAACATTATCATTACGATAATCATACCTTTCATCATACCTTCTTTTTTCTTAATCTTATAAAATTCAAAAGGGCTTACACTTGAGAAACGAATGGGTCTGTCAATAGACACATTTAATAAGTCAACAACTTTAAAAAAGTCTAAGTTCTCGTTTCCTGTTAGTTCAATTGCAAAATTTCTGTAATCAGAAAATTTATTCAGCAAAACAGAGGAAGTCTCTCCTATATTTTCAATGTCTATCCAATTAAATTTAGCTTTTCCCGATGGTAAGATTATTTGTCTTTTTGTTTTTATGTCTTCGAGCAAAGTTGTTGTCAGATTTTGCATGAAATAACTTGGTCTTAAAAAAATATAGTCCAGCTTAAATTCTTGAATTAGTCTTTCAATTTTGTTATGTGGTATCACTTTGCTTTTCTCAGCTCCTTGTACTGACAAAAACACAACTTCATTTACTTTATGTTCTTTGATTTTCTGAATTAATGGTCTAAAGTATTTCTCAATGTCAGAGATATGAGGTGGTCTGAGTAGAAATATTGTATCAATACCTTTCAATGCGTTATCAAAAGTTTCCAGTTGTTCAAAATCAAAATTTACCAAGTCAATCTTTGGGAAGTCTTTAAATAGTTTTTTTGCTCTTTCAATGCTTCTTACGCCTGCAATTATTGTATTCGGAGTTCCGTTTTTCTCTAAGAACCGAATTACCTCAAATCCGACATTTCCTGTAGCACCTGTGATTAATATTTTCTTCATCTCCTATTTTTTCTTTCGTTTTTTTATGCCACCTAACAACAGAGGCTATTCCCATTTGGCGGTTTACTCCCTCTGGTCGTGACCGTTAGTTGAAGAAGCAAATATTTATTGTTCTACCGAACAACACCCCATTGCAAATCGGCGCGAGCGTGAGTTTTTTAATCGAAAATTGGATCACTGTTACCATATTCTAAATTAATCTCAGACATATACCAGTCCCAATAAATAATCGCATTTCGATATTTACTGTCAAGAATAAATTCATTTGTTTTTCTCCAATTGATTTGTATTTGAATAGTATTTTTTTTCTCTTTTTTGAAGCTAAACCAACCTGCACATGGCACGTTATATGAATTTAACTTCCGATTATAAATCAAATTGCCATTCTGAAATACTTTAACTCTGTCTGAACTATATGTTGTCCAAAAGTAAAATGTCATAGAATCTTTTGTTGTTGTATTCTTTGATAAAGCAGAGTCAATTGAGTCTTTTGAATCAATGGATTCATAGGATTTTTTTACAGATATTCTTACACAAGAAAAAAACAAAGTTGGACTTATTAAAACAAAAAACAGTATTAATTTATTGATCTTCATATTCTTTGCTTTTTATCTTTATTTTCTTATAACTATTTACCTTTGCCACTATTGCTGCCCCACGAATCACATCGTGTGGTTTTATTACTCATTGTTATTAAATACCCTTTATTGTTTTTTATTCCTCTATTTATCCACGCGATACAATCGAGCAGGATCAAATATTTATTGTTCTACCGAACAACACACCGATTGCAAATCGGCGCGAGCGGGGGGGGTGTTATGGGCTGGCATTTGATTTTTATATTCCTCCGTTAGCTTTATATTTTTCTTCGTATTCAATTCGTTGCTTGTCTTGTCCTAAAGATTCGTAAAGTCTCGATAATTCCAAATATATAAATTCGGAAGAAGATCCAAAATTCTCGCTTATTTTAAAAGCTTCAATCGCTTCATTTACTTTCTGTTCGTCTCTGAGAATATAACCTAAGTCTTCAGCTACAATATTTTTATTTTCTGCCTTTTTAAGTCCAGTTTTTAAAATTTCTATTCCAACATTAGGGCTGTCTACTGAATAATACAAATTGTAGTCTCCAAAACATTCAGAAGCAATTGCCGGAATTACCTGCATTTTCGATTCTATGATATTTTCAACTTTACAAATTCCCCAGATATTTTTCTTTACAATTGTCTCGGCAATTCTTTCCGGTGTCGAAATAATCAAAAAACAGTCTGATATTTTATTCTTTATTATTTGTTTCGCCTTTACGAAATATAATCCTTCTTCGTCTGGAATCAGCTCGAAGTTTGTCTGTTCAATTGTCCAGTTCAATTCGTTGTCTGAGTCTTGATTTGTCACAACGAAAACATTCGTTTTAGTGTCCGAAAAAATCTCTTTAACTCTCATATTCTTTTTTTTGTATGCTTGCCCCTAACAATTTATATCTGCACCTTGGTGACCTTATATAAACTTTAGCTTTAGATCTTTTTGTTATTAGTTATCTATTAATTAGTGTTTTATAATCATATGCCTATTTAACACAGATGCTCTTATATATTTTAACTTGGCACTATCCTTTAAGGCTTTATTCTTTGTATATTACATTAACCGCCCCAAAGATAAAAACAATTTTCTTAATTAACAACAAATCATTTAATTTATTTTAATCCCTTGCATTTGAAGCCCGATAACTTCCCGCAGCGTAGGCAAAAAAAACGAAGCCGGTATAATTGCACGTACAATTATAAAACCGACTTCGTCTGTTTTTTAGAAACCAACCAGTCATCAGATGACTTAAAGTCAGCCGATGACTACTCGGAATAAGGTCACCCCACAATCATAGCACTAATCGCTACACTCCACGGTCCGGGTTCGCCCTTGCGGTTTATCCAGCGCAGCCAGTACCAAGCTGTTTTACCTGCTTTGGAGCTATCGAACTTCACCACGAAGGGCGAAGCACTGCACATTCCCTGAAAATGCATTTCCTCCACGTCTTTGGGCGCTTCGCCGTCGGCTTTGAGGTAAATTTCGCATCCGGCTACCCCCTCGGGGCGGGCATTGCTGTGTGCCGAAGCTTGGTCGTAAAACGAAATGGTGTGCTGCAAACGCATGGAGAAATCCACACTTCCCACCGGGAACGTAGCAGGCGGCGGAATGGGTGTATGGGTCGTATTCCGTATGGTAACGCCCATTCGCGCGCGGTCGGCATCAGATACTTTGGGGTTGCGCACCAGCCATTGTTGCACTGTATCACGGATTTCTTTTTTAAAATCAGCACCCGCTTCGTCCTTGGTAATCACATCGGCCGCGGTGCGGTTTTGTTTGTTGCTTGCTTTGTCATAAGCAGAAGCCCAGCGCATTTGCAAAGTTCTTAATGATGAAATCACTTCTTGAGGAATGCCCCAGTTCATTGCATTAAGAGATAAAAACTCAATCAAATTGAATTGCCAAACATTTAATTCGGCATCGGTTTGTGGAACATAATCAGCCATAGTTTTTAATTTTTAAAATGAATATAATGTTTATAAATCGCTTGTGCTTATTGGCCTGTATTTCATATACTTATCTTTATACGGATTTTTAAAACGAATAAATATTCTTTTCTAGTAAATAAATATTCTTTCTTGATATATTATTTTTCTTTCTTGGTATATAAATATTGTTTCTTGATATATAAATATTCTTTCTTGATATATAAATATTGTTTCTTGATATATAAATATTCTTTCTTGATATATAATTATGCCTTCTTGGTATATAAATATTGTTTCTTGATATATAATTATGCCTTCTTGGTATATAAATATTGTTTCTTGGTATATAAATATTCTTTCTTGGTATATAAATATTCTTTCTTGATATATTTATTTTTCTCGGGAATATATTCGCAACTTTTTTGCGGCTATATATTGAGCACAAACTTATAGCAACGAACAACCCGAAATGTCTCATTTCAAGAAATGAAACATTTTTATTGAAAAATTGAACGTAAGAGGTTGAGAATTTGAGTGCGCTATTGCTATAATTTGAAGCGTATTTTACTGAATATGTGGTATTTGCAAATTTTACGTCAAACAGAATAAAAGGGAGGGAATATAATGTTAAAGTTTAGGTGGGATAACTAAAAAGTTACACGATAATTATCGGGATAGCGATTTTACAACTTAGTGCACTTTGCGTTCAACAAAAATATACTATATAAAACCATAGTGCAATTAGAAAAAATTGTTTTGTTTTATCGGGGCTTCCGCCCAAAACCCTGACTTACTTTTTGTCTTACCACAAAAAGTAAGCAAAAAAGTCAAGACTACGCCCGCTTCACTCGAAAAACTTACGCTCAGTTGGCTGAAACCGTCCAAACTCGCTCCTCCGTCGCTCAAACAGGACAGTTTCTTACGCCAACTTCACTTGTTTTTCGGTTCACCGGACGAGGTCACTCGTTGGGAATTAGTGCACAATTCAATATCTATTATTTTATTATTGAAATAATCTATCAAATACACTACGAGTTATCTAAATTTATTGTTGTCGGGGTAACTATGTGGTATAATTTTGAGAAAAGATTCTTCACTTCGTTCAGAATGACAGTCAGCATTCTATGTATCTCAGCGGGGGTTTTTTTGGGGGGGGGGGGGGGGGCCCCCCCCCCCCAAAAAAACCCCCCGCCACCGAAATAAACTTTATAATAATCTGTCATTCCGAGCAAAGCGAGGAATTTAATATTTTTATCGGATAACTGTAATCCAACTTTCAACCTAATATAATTTCTACTCTGAGCAACGTCATTTATTGCTTATTCCATAATAACAAAAGTATTATATCGAATGTGTACTACTGTGCCTATTGTGGTTCATGCGTTTCCTTCCTCTCCTAGTCTTCGGTATCGTTATCAAATTGCTTTCGGTAAGCGCTGGGCGTTATGCCATACACTTTGAAGAAGGCTCTGTAGAACGAGCTGCGCGAACCAAATCCACATTCGCTCGCAATGGTATCAATGGTTTTTAGGCATCTACTTTTGTGTCTCAAAAGAATTATCGCTTTTTCAAGTCGGTAACTGTTGATAAAATCGGTACACGATATTTTGCCGTGCGCGTGGAGAATTTTGGAGAGTTGAGTTTCCGAGATATTGGTTCCATCAGCCAACGACCGTAGCGAACAGTTTTCATTCAGGTAAGGTTTCGATTTTTCCATATAGGCCGTAAGCGTTTCCCAGTAATTCGCGGCCAGTTCTTCTTTCATTTGATACGGAATTTTCTTTTCTTCCACTTTTTCAATATCCAAAATACCGATTCTCAGCACCGTCATTACAAACAGAATAATGAAATCTACATTCATCACCCCGTCGCCTATCCATATGCTGGTTCGTTCGTTGTTTATCAAAAAACAAATGGGCAAGGAAAGCAATACGCATAGAATATTGGCTAGAAGAAATATCCTCACCCAGGCAATATTGGTTCTAAATCCGTTAGTATAAACATAAGTGGAAACTTTTACTTGAGTTCTTACGGCTCGAAAACTTATTATCAGGTAAAGAATAAGTTGCAAGTATAACACAGCATTGATAACGGTCATTTCCATGCTGCCCGTATAAAAATCGCGAATCAACCACGACACCCGATCATCAACCGGCCGAAAATAAAACAGCACATTAAATACCACACAAGGGAGTAAAGGCAGAGCGTGTAACATCGTGCTCCACCCTATCACCTTCACCGACCGGTTAAGCAACAATAAAACATAAAAATACAAACACGGACTCATCAACATCAACAACAGTGCGTCCAAAGGCAGATAATTGGACAAATGAGAAAAATCATTGGTATGAACAGAATGAAAATGAAAACTCGTAAGCTCGGTGTAAGCAGCAATCAACAGAAACAGTACACCCAGAAAATTATTCGAACGCTTATTGGGCAAACGCCTTACAAACAAAACGAAAGCGAATATCAAAAACAACAAACCAGTTGACAGATTGAGGTATCTTGTTTCCATAGAATGATTTAGACAACTGTTATCTTAATTTATTTTGCAAAAATAATAAATTTTTTGATATTGTGAAATATTGTTGTACGTGTAAGTATATATTATATTAAAAAAAAGATTCTTCACTTCGTTCAGAATGACAGTGAGCATTTTATGTGTCCTGTGTAGTTGGTTGTCTGGCGACTTTACCGCCAGACAACCAACTACACCCAAAAAAACGTTAGAATCTGTCATTCCGAACGAAGCGAGGAATCTAATAATATTATTGGATAACTGTAATAGCAAAATAAACAACATAAAAAAAGAGTTACTATATTGATAACAATATAATAACTCTTGAAAGAAAAATCAGGTATTGAAAAATATCCTTTACCAATCCGACAAGCGATAAAATCGCTTGGGAAA